>Ga0126342_10010499_pt1 | contig 16569 bp, 19 predicted proteins | sample Cyp1metagenome_FD_92528 | JGI IMG/M metagenome (GOLD analysis project Ga0126342, IMG submission 92528) | Coral microbial communities from Lord Howe Island, Old Settlement Bay, Australia - Cyphastrea 1 metagenome | ecosystem: Host-associated > Invertebrates > Cnidaria > Coral ... | reverse complement strand
GCGAAGTGGAGCTTCAAATGTGACATGTGAAACAGGACACCACTTTCGCAGAGTGCACGCACGCACGGGCTTGGCTGGCGCACGGCGCATGCAAGTTCTATAGATGAGAAAAGTCTTATATATCTTTAAGGCAACTTCCGCCCCGCCTCGTGCGGGTACTACTGGTATATAGAATAATAGTAATTTTGGTCACAATAACAATACGAAAAAAATCTTTCGGAACCCCATCCTTCAGCCCAGCGGCGCAGAATCACCTTACTTCGGCTCTTCACACCCTCCAAAGGTCCAGGCTCCGGGAACACGAACTTCATGGTCTCGTTGCTGATCTCAAAGTAGGCCTTGCCAGGCCAGCGAAATGCCGATGACCAGCCAGGAAGGTAAGGCTTTGGGGAATATCCCTATTTCATCCTATTTCGATAGAGAAATCTCTTGGAGATTAGAACATGTTCCCCATTGAAAATTGAAGCCTCTGGATTTTTCGCACCATTTTCCCCATGGGATTTGGAGGTTTCGAAGTGTTGAGATAACCATAGACAACCCCGAAATGTTCATCTGGACAGGAGCCCATTGCTTCAACTCAAGTGCCTTCGATTCAGATTGGTTGAGAAGGGGATTTCCAGCTTCTGGATCAATATGGATCATGAATGATCATGATCATCCTCAAGTATCAACATAAAAAACTGCAGGGCTAGATTATGGGTTTGATGTTCCATGATTTTCCTAACCCCCCATCCATAAAATCATATAAAATCATCCATCAACAGGGGTCCTGGGATGGTGATCTCCGGGTCCCGTTGAAAAAACACGCCTTCTTCTCCGGGTACTTCTCGACGAACTGCGTGAGGCAGGTGCCCTTCACGCCCTTGAAGGTCTTCAACTTGCGGTCCTCGAAAAAATCTTGGGAAATCCCCTGAAAATCAAGTTGCTTTAACTAGAAAAATGGTGGATTCTCCAGCCGCCTTTACCCGGATGGTATCACCTGTCCCCATGGCCTCGGTTTTCCCATGTTTTCCATGGCCTCTCCTGGAAGTCAATGATGTGAGTGCACATCTTGTCCAGGAAGGGGCTGAAGTGACTGGTGCAAATGATGGATCCACTGAAGGATTCCAACCAATCCTCCAACCACTTGATGTTGTCCACGTCCAAGTGACCCGTGGGCTCATCCAACATCAAGACGTCGGCGTTCATCAACTGGGCAGCACCTTAGGCACATCACGTGAGGCTCTTGGGGGGAAGGAGCACATGTTTCTATGGATCGGATGAAGGGATGAAGGGAAAATCTCTAGGAAGCCATGGTTTAACCAAGTAATATAGTTTAGACTGTTTAGACACATTGAACCCCGAAAATTTGACACAATTTGACCATAGATCCCAAATCATTGCCACTTCCAACATAGGACAACTATCTTCCAGGGCATCATTTTTGCAAGCGGGGAAGCTGTGTCATACTTTGCAGGGGTGTATCTCGAGGGATCGAGGGTTTGCCCAAAGAAGATTGCCGTTAAAAGAAAACAAAAAATGATGTTACATCATATTACATCATATACCATTCAAGGTCCCCTTTATACTTATTACTAGAGCTATAACCATCGCTATCCCATGAAATTCCTATGCATATAATATAATGTAATGTAATATAATATAATATAATACAATATAATACAATGCAATACAATACAATATAATTTAATATAATATAATATAAGATATTATAATATAATATAATATTATATTATATTATATAATATATGAATAATATAATATAATATATGAATAATATAATATAATATATGAATAATATAATATATATAATACAATACAATACAATACAATATAATATAATATAATATAATATAAGAAAATATAATATAATATAATATAACATAATATAATATAATATATATATACATATACATATACATCTTTCTTCATTTATATCCATAGTGATAAAACCACCCATCCCCATCCCCATCCCAGGCACAGAGCTGCATCTTCATCTTCCAGCCTCCCGAGTAGCTGGTCACCGGCAGTTCCAGGTTGGCCGCGCGGTCCGGGCCGCCGGGGTAGCCGAAACCGATGGACTTCATCAGTTCCTTCACCTTGCGGGCAGCTGTGGCAGGGGAACCAAGGGGGAAAGAAAAACGGGGGAAGATTCGAATTTATTTTTTCCAAGATTTTCCAAATAGTCCAAATGTTTGAAAAAAAACGGTGAATCTTCTCCAATTTACATATCCATAGGCTATGAGGTTGATTCTTGATGTCGATTTTGGGAGAAATGCGAAGAAAAATGGAAGTTGAATGAGTGTGCTTGTGGAGATCTTTGGCGAGAATCTTCAAAACCAACACATTTTGAGAAACATGCCAAGTCCTCTGAGTCTGGCTTCTTGGTTGGGAACCCCACTAACCTGTCACCTTACCCTTGGCCAGTCACAGTGTCTTCCTTCACAGGAGGCTCCAACTTGTAGATGTCATTGCAGGTGTGAACCACCCACCACCAACCTGGCTTGTCCACTGACAAGATGGGGAAGCCATCGTCTTGCACACCCACCTGACATGGCACCGCACCAATGCGCTGGGACGTTTTTGGGATGGGGGCAATTTTTGAGATGGGCTAGGAGGCAACAATTTCAGGGAGCCCATGAACCACAATTTTGTATCAAAAAGCTTCTTGTTTTGGCTTTCTCCTTTGTTGATGACATCCATATTCTTGGATAGTTAAACCCTTTTTTGTTGAATCATCATGTTTGATTTGTTTCAGCATGCTTAAACCGTCTTTTATCATGGTTAAACCCCCATGCTTGATACTTCAATCACCACGTATTTGATCCTTAAACTCCCATTTGTGATGATAAAGTCGCCATGTTCTTTCCTCTGAAACTACATTAAACATCATTAAACATCATTAAACTATATTAACCTCCCAAGTTTCCTGCTTTAAAACCTCCAACCACCCACCAACCGGTGACCCCATGACCCGTAGCCCCTGTGGCCCCATGGTGTGACCTCCTCGTCCTCGATCTCGTGCTCCACGAAGACAGACTTCAACTCGTCGCGCTTGGGGAAGCCCTCCAGCTGCTCGTTGGCGATGGCGCGCATCAAGGTGGTCTTGCCGCACTGGTTGGGGCCCAACAAGCCGTAGAAACCTCGGTCGTTTTGTTGGGATGGTTAGATAAGGTGAACAGGTCGATGGAAAAGATGGAAATGTTGGATTTCAGTGGTTTGAGATAAATGTCAATGAATAATGGATGGTTGGTGGTTTCAACCGGAAGGTAGGGGAGAAATATGTCATAGAGATGCTTTGTCTGAAATGGTCATTTGTTGGACAAATCCATGGTTGAGGGGATAATCAGTGGCCAGATCCTTCCCATCATCTTCCATCATCCTTCCGTCTTGAATCATCCTTCCATCATCCTTCCATCATCTTCCATCATCTTCCCATCATTTTCCAATCATCTTCGCATTATATCCCCATGACATCTCCATGGTTGTTGCCTGAGTCCCATGAATATCTAGATGTGTGTTACTTCAATCCCACGGAAATCCCAGCGACGGTTCCTCTTCAGGTGCATCTTGGCATCGCGCAAGAGGGTCAAGGTTCCATAGGCCAAGGAGAAAGCTCCTTTGTAAAGGTCCACACCCTCCGTGTCCTGGCAGCTGTGTAAAAGCTCTATATACAGTAACTGTATCATATGAATCATGAATGAGGGTTTCCATAAATGGGGGATCCCCAATAGCTGGATGGTTTATTTAAGTTTATTTCATGGAAAATCCCCCCCAAAAAAAATGATGATTCGCAGGTACCCCCATGGATTGGAAACCCATATGGGCGCTCAAAATTTTGAGGTCCCAGAAAACCGCGGATCTTGGACACGTTGAGTTCCTGTTGGCGCCTCTTAGCCTACCCGGCCTCCCCGCCATTCATTCCAACCCGAAAACAAATGGGCAACGTGTCACTTGCTACTATTGGTTCCAACTCCAACCAGAAGTGGAATATGTTGGAATATCTATTGAGATGGTGTATCACACCAGTTACCCATCCCATCATTGTTGTCTCGGATAGTTCATGATATTTCTGGTGATACACCCCAGTGATCTCATCACCGTTTCTAGCCTATGGTGATGTCCTCATATTTGTCTGTTGATTCAACTTAAACATACGTTAACCATATTCAACGTTATTTAACCAGATACTTTTAAAAATAACAATAACAATAATAATAATGATAATAATAATAATAGCAACAATAATAATATATACCAATAAACCACCATATTAGCAACAATAATAATATATAACAATAAACCACCATATTTATATATATATACCATCGATGGTTTAGCCTCATTTTTCATGGGTGAAAGCCTCCCTCCCTTTCCGCTCCTCCTCCTCGACTTCCTCCTTGGGCTTGGCCGCGACCTCCATCTTGGCGCGCAGCTGCTCGGTGACGCTGTCGAAAGGTGCCAGGTAGCCTTGGAGGGACGCCAGGCGCCAGGTGGCCGTGTCATCCAAGGTGGGAAAATATGGCTGGAAAACCATCCAGAAATGGGGATTCAATGGGGATTCAATGGGGATTCATAGGGATTAACCATGGTTCAGAGAGGCGATTCAATGGGGAACCATGGATCAAAAAACTGTACAACTCAGCAATCAGCAACTGTGTATTTTTCTCGATGGGAAAAAAATTGAAGCAATGGTAATTTTCATGGGATAGATATTCATCCCCTTCCCCCACTCCCCCTTTGCCACGGAGGGCATTAAAAAATCCAGTTCAACTCCATCAACTCCACGTCTCCAAGTGTTACACCAACCATCCCATTCAACCGAAATATGTATCATATGTCAACCAGCAAAACTCCAAGTGACCAGATATGGCAAGCTTCATCAAAATCCATTGAAAAATCCATTCAACAAGCCATCTTCATCCAGTTTCCGCTTCATCAAGACTCCAAGTGACCATATATGTTTAGTAACCCCCATCAATATCGGTTAAAATCCATTAAACAAAAAAAAACAACATACTAAAATCAAAAAAACAGATTAGAGTAACCCACATCAAAATCCATGAAAAATTGAAAAATCCCTTCAAAATCCATCCCAAAAATCCATTGGACAAATCTTTTCTCCAAGGAACCCACATCCGACTTCCACTTGCCCTCGTCGAAGACGCGCATATTGGCCGCGCACGCCGCCAGCGCCGCCACGTGCTGCAGCTCGGCCTCGAAGACGTCGCCAGAGCCCATGGAGCCACCCAGGGCTTCCTCCACCTGGCTCCGGTGAAAGCAATGTGGGAACATGGTAATCACCATTGGTAACGGTAAAACATGGTCAACTCATGGTAAATATATATTAAAATATGGTAAATTCAAGTATATTCCAACATATTCCAACATATTCCAACATATTCCAACATATTCCAACATATTCCAGCATTTTAACATGTTAATCATGATGATTCAATGATGATCATCACTTTTTGGCGGAAAAAAAAACCAAACCCTAATGATCCCCATCCCCGGCAGGCCCCGGCCCCTGCCAAGCGCTTTGCGCCTGCTTCTTGGCCGCCTCGGCAGTCACCTGCTGCAGCGACTGGGCGCCTTCGCCCGCGGCCTTCTGCAGGGTCTTGTAGGCCTTCTCGGCCACGCCGCGCGCCTCGGGGTCCGAGATCTTCTGCGTTGCGTTCTTTACCAAGGGCTCCAACTTGGGCATCAAGGGAAGCACCTGAGGTTGGGATGGAGGATGGGCTGATGGAGATGGAATCAGGGTTTCTTTAAAAAATGCTACTTACATCTACTTACAAACTGATGTAGTGATACGCATGGTTGTGGGAGGGGTGTATGTAACGGAATGGAATGCAATGCAGTTCAATGCAATGCAATGGTATGTTGAGTTATGTCATGTCATGTTATGTTATGTTACTTACGTATGAATATAAATATTGAATTGGAGAAAGAATCTGGCGGATGGGGATGATGGGAAGGATAGGGATGAATGGGAATGGAGGATGGATGGAATGTGCTCAGCATGTCTTCGGGCAATAGAATCGGAGACCTGTAATGGATGGGATGGAAAATGCATCCGGATTGGGTGTATGGAAAGGAATGTATCCTGTATACTCAAGAATTTGGTGGCATTTCTTGTGGTTTTTTCTCGGCGAAAAACTGTCGCTTCAAATAAGTTCAATTATTTTAAGTGAAAATATCTCAACTGCTGTTATTTCACCTATGTCCATAGCATCAAAATCATGAGCTTTTGATCGACAACGGATGGGGATGCCAACAATGTAGGACCTCCTTTACCCGGCCCGGCCCTGCGCACCTCTGCTGGGTCTTCCACCAACTTGCACATGTTGTCCACGATCCTTGGAGCTGATCTGCAAGAGAACTTTCTAAGGGAAATTACATATTTTACTAAGGGAATTTCCCAGCATTCCCAGCTGAAGAAAAGAACTCTCACAGGGACACGGCCATCCAACATGTCACCAGTGGTTCGATCCAAGGCCGAGGCCTCAGATCCGTGCTGGTCAGCCTGGTTGATCTGGCGATCCCAGAGGTCGCCAGACGTAGCCAGTGTTCTCAGGACGTCAGAGCTACAGTATCACCAGGTAACAGCGTCCCTGGGAACAGCGAGTATCACCAGCACGTTTTCAGAGATGTGTGGCCACATGCACTGTGATGCACTGTATCCCCGATCAGCAGAGGCTCAACACGGCGGATGGAAAGCCTAGAGTCTGCAGGGTGCTTGGCAAATTAAGTGCGGGATAAGGTTGTGGTCTTACTCACAATGCTTTGCTTTTGCAAGGTTTGGTTCAGCCATAGTGCTGAAGTGCCACGATGCAGGATGAGTTTTGCACCTCTCTTGGAAGCAAGTTTCGAAACCATCTGTCGAATCTCCTGGCCCAGCATTGCAGGGGAGACCTTCAAAATCAATTCCTCCCCAGTCATGCACAGCACATGAAGATCAAAAAGGCTTGAGCTACCAGGATCGAATGATCCACTTCCGTAACCCTGGATAGCGAGCGAGATCGGCCGCACCCAACTAGATCAGCGTCTCTGTGCAAAATTGTGCAAACTGTTGTGGGACCATGAGGAACCCGAAAATGAAGCTATGCCTTGGACCAATTTGACCACTGTACAATGTAGAGTTTGTCTAAAAATATGGTGCCTCTAAATGGATCATTTAATAAATGGCCACTTGATTATAGCTATACCATGCTATACCCCATTTTCACACACACACACACACCATTTTTCTACACATAGCACGGAGCTGTGGTATCCTATGGGGAAGTCCCAGTCGTCATCCCAGTCATTGGTCCAAGCTTTGGGGAAGCGAAGAGAAATGGGCGAAAGAATGGAAACATCTTCACCAGATATTTCCCAAATATCTCCTGGATAACCTGCTGGTTTTGTTTCCCAAATATCTGGATACCCTGGATAACCTGTTTTTTGGGACTGGGACTCCGTGAAAAAAACACAAAACGTCCAAAACCACAAAATGCATCATCAACCATCGTTTGTCGCGTGTATCCCCATTTGCATTTGTCGCTCAAAATCGCATTTGTCTTGGATCATGTAAAACAAGATGTTTCTCGAAAACCCATCACATTTATATGTGTTGTTCCATTACCCTAATGTTTTTTTCCGTCCAAAATCGCCAGCTCGATGCACCATAAAACCATCCAAAACCATCAGCTCCACCTGGCACCACCTGGCACCACCACACCAACTCTTCTAAGGGGCTGACAGCAGGTGCGCTTCACCTCCTCGTTCTTGTCGTTCAAACCCCGGGTCAGCACTGGAATGGTCACCGCCAACGCAGGGGCCTCGACGTTCTGCACGAAGATGCAGCCAGCCAACCTGGCGTGATGGGGTGCGGGTCCCGAAAAGAATGGGGGGTTCAGAAACGGAGAAACCAAGGGAGTTTGCAAGCCTTGAAAACTTGGACAGGCTTAGATGATGGTACATATATATATATACAATATATATATATATATATATCTAATATATAGATAGATAGATAGATAGATAGATAGATAGATAGATAGATAGATAGATAGTTGGGAAATGGCGAGTTAATTAACATGGCGTGCTGCAAAAGTCCCCATTTACTTCGATGTGTTTCCAAGCTATTAACCTCCATTAGTTTCGAGGATTTCCCATTGTGATGCTGATATTTAAAAAAGAAAAAAAAACACGAAGTGATTATACAGATGGTATAATGTATAATGGGAATATATATTATATACATATATGATTATAATATTATACTGATTATACATTATTACATGATCTTCCCATTCTATTCTCATGATATTCCCATTAAAAAAATGCCGGAATTTCCAGGCCATTAAACTAGCTAAACAACAGGGGCATTTGGGGATGATTTCACCCACGATCATTCGATCATGAACCGTCGCAGTGAGGGTCACTTTTTTATTTCTCCAGATGCATTCCCATATCGCATAGTAAATGGCCTCATTGAATTTCCAATATATCCCATTCAATTATATTATTATCCCATTTCCAGATGAATTTCCAATCTACATGATATCCCATTCAATTCCCCATTGACTTTGATGTTTTCTCCCAGCTATAAACCTTCTGAAGGTTACTTCGGGGGCTTTCCCAGCCACGGTTGATGACCGGATGTTGCATGTGGTGTATCTAGCAACATAACATTTTGTCTATCGACCAACCATGGTTTATCTATATTTATCTATCTATCAACCATGGTTTATCTATATTTATCTATATACCAACTATGGTTTTTCTATATTTATCTATATACAAACTATGGTTTATCTATTTATATATATATACTGTATATATACCAACTATAGTTTATCCACATTTATCTATATACAAACTATGGTTTATCTATATTTATCTATATTTATCATTTATCTATATTTATCTATCTACATACATCTATTAATATATACACACTACGGTAGCTATCTATATCGTGATGCGGTAAAGTCCCAGAGGCTTCTCCACACAGTTGTGGGTCTTGTCGATGGAGGAGGCAGCGTCCACCACGGCCGGAAGGAATGGCTCCAGGTCCTGGCTCGTGGCGTTGTCACTATGGCTGGGCCTATCCTAAAATAGCCATTTAATAAGGAGATATATAGATATATAAGGAGAATGATGATAATATATGAAAAATCCATTGGAATTGCATGAATTTGGGGATGTACTCTATTTTCAGACAAAACCCATATATATCTATTATATATATATATATACATATATTATATATATGTATATTATATATATTATATATATATTGTATTTATTTTATTGTATTTTTCATGCATAGTGGTGTTTCGATTGATGCCATGTCGGTTTCTGATTTCCCCAAGCCTTGTGCAAACGACGCTAGTTTCCATGCCATGCAGGTAACAACCTACGGTTCAGGGTAGGGACACAATCCCGCTAAACCAGCCGGGTTTTTTGGTTCAGCGCATTCCCGAGTGAATTCTCAATAATGCAGTTAATGTGGATACAACAACCATCCCCCTAATCACCATAAATAGGTGGTATAAAAACCATGCCCAAATGGTTGTTTTATTATTGTGTTTCCCACATTACAGTGTTATATATATAGATACATCCCCAGTAATGATAGCTTTTCCATGCTTGAAAACCACCACTTCATCCCCCCATCCCCATCCCGGGGTCCTTGTTGCCGGTGCAGTTGCAGATGGCCGTCATGCATTCCAGGGCCGCCTGCTTCACCTCCTTTTTGATGTCGCAGGTCAGGTCCGCCACGGGACTCACCAGGTTCACTAGCAGATATCCTCGGAAGCCGTGAAGCAGTTTTGAACAAGGGCTGGGATGGGGTGGGAAAAATGGAGGTCCAACTGAAAAATGATGAGATTTTGAGTTTAGGTGAGCTTAGATGAGTCTAGTGTCTTGCGGTGATGCCATCAGCAGAATTTGCTGACCCAGAGTCTCGCCCTAACTTAACCACCCAGTGATTTCGAGTGCTCTTTAGTTTCCAATGGGTTATGTGCATAGTTGGAAGTTCAAATCCCCACTAAATCTCCCCATGGATCTCTAGTGATTTTCCATATTCTTGTTGGTTGGTGTGTGTTTTTTCGCGTGTTTGTGGGTTTCACCGCTTCATATTAGGTGATTTTCCAAAATGGGGGACCCTAAGAACGATCGGTTTGCCCTTTGAAAATGACCCATGTTCGATGATGCTGGATTCCAACTCAACACAATCCCTAATTATAAGTAGTATCATAGTTCCTATTGACTTCCCGCTTGGTATCCGCTTGGTATTTGGTTGCTATTCCCGGGACGTCCTCTACAAAATCCTTGGCCCCTGAGGCCCGCGGCCGCCCATCCAAGTTTCCCACGGCTCGCGGCGCCTTGGCCGCCAAAGCTGAGATGATCTGCAGAGTGGCCTCCTTCTGCGGCGGCTTGGCCTTCACAGCCAGGCCGTTGAGGAAGGCCGGCAGCAGCATCTCCACCGCGAAGGGGGAGACCATGCCTACCAACGGAGCGGACCAGGGGGACCGGGGGGGACTTTTTGGGAGCTGTTTGGAAATGACAGAAACAAACAACCAGCATTTTTAGGGGATGATTCGAGTGACTGATTGATTTACGGCAAGGCAAGTCATGGCAAGTCATTGGGATTTCTGGACAGATGGTCCACCAAGGTCGACCCAGGTATAGCCACCGGTTGACATGTCATCAGCCAAGGTACCCATGATGGTCTTACTGGTCGCCACCGCAGCATCCTTCACGTTCTTGGACTTGTCATTGGAGGCCTTGCCGCACAGGCTGCTTGGATGAGCATTTCAGTCTGGGAACTGGACAACAGCAAGGATGATGATCAACCTCATGGTTTCTAGATTTCGGACTCTTCTATCTATCTTTAGAGTTACTATGTGGCTTATTGTGACCGAATTCTACTGAGATTGCATCACTTCTGTGGTTCCCACCCCGTATTTGGGCCTCCAAAATCTTGGGGAAAGCCGAGACCAGGAAGGGTTCGGCAGGGCGGCCCTTCTCCTCAGCAATCTTGGCCAAAGATTCCAGGGCAGATTGCCCTGCTGCCTTGTCACCAATCTTTGCGACCAGCGCCTCACACCATAAAAAAAGAATGACAAGAGGATCCGACAGTGTCTGGGCACTGGCTCAGGGTTTTTCTTTTTGGCAAATCATATGTCTTATTTTGAAGAGGTGTTCATCCAGAGCGATGTGGCAGAAGAGGGCTGCAGAGGTTGACTTCGGAGCTGCGGCCTCGATCTCAGCCTTCAGTTCGGCTGCCATCGCTAAGTCGGATTGATTCAGTGAAAGTAGCAAGGACTGTGCGGGTTTGAGTGGAAAACACTGAGAAGTAGATGGCATCGACCCGAAGAAAAACAACCTCCAGCTGGACTCCATTGTCAGCTCAGGGAATCCCGACACTGTTCAAGTTTGGAATCATCCAAACCCAATCCTCCCGAAAATCATGGAACTGAGATTTAAAAAAAAAAACATGTCTTGTGCCTCCTTCATATTCAAAACAACCCGGCACAAGTGGATTCTTGTACAAGTGGATTCTTGGCGGCCCAAGAGGTAGTAAGTTGTGGTTTTAACAAAATTAATGTTTTTTAAACATGGATCGGGATAGATTCATATTGAACCACTTCAAAAGGAATATCCCCAATACAACTGTCATGTCTGTTCCTTGGTTCGAAAACACCATTTGTCCAGGCGGAACTTACGTCACTGCTAGTGAAATCCCAATTTGTCCTAGTGAAATCACCAATTTTGGATACTTTTGGAGTATGATCATCCCCGTTTTGCAACTAGTTACCCTCTGGTAAACTAACATAGCTATGGAAAATGGCCCATTTATAGTGAATTTTCCCATGACAAATGGTGATTTTCCATAGTTGTGGTATGTTATGGTGATGTTTACCAGAGGCTAATATGAACCCATCTTTTTTTCCAGGGAAGTTCCACTATAGCACCCCCCCGGTGTGCATCGCTGGGTGATCGCCACCGTGATGGCCGCTAGGCGCCGCGGTTGGGTCACCACAATGGTCTTGGAATGGCCATCCTGGAGACCAGAAACTTGGAGATCTGGCAATGTGTCAAAACCAATAGTACCCCTGGTGAACATCAAAATAGCTGGGATTTATGGATGTTCATCCCCCTAAAAATGGTATTTTTATAGGTATTGATCCATACCCATCTGCCAATCATCCAATCTTCGATAGCAACGAAACTGTCTGGTGGGTGGTTTTAAATTTTAACCATCTTGAAAAATATATGAGTTCGTCAATGGGAAGGATTATATATCCCATATATGAAATGGAAAATAAAAAATGGTTGAAACCACCAACCAGCTGTTAGCTGGTTCGTAGATATTCCAAATGAGCCAAAAAAATGAAAGTATGATATGAAATGGATGAAACTACCCATTGTGGATCCGGCCAAATGTATAAAATGCTTCGTAGAAAAAAACTTGGATCTGGCTATCCGGCCATATGGCGTTCATAGGGATTGAAGTTGATTTTCGCCATCTTTTTGTTTTAAGATACAGACGAAACCACTGAATGAATGTGTGATGGCACTATAGTAGAAACCGAACCATTGATTTCACGGAATAATATGTTGCACCCAAAAAGTATGACCAAGCAGTTGGGCGCAGAAAACTGGGGTTGAGCCACAATTCAAGCGAGAGGGGTAGAATAGGGAGATCAATCAACTAAGAGCAAAAAAAATGGGGATGTGTGAATCGGTGAATTCATGGTTTATTCACGTTTACTATAGCTAAATAATGGTTATACGTTATGACGGTTATGGTAATGTCGTTGTTCAACATTCTAATGTTATTAACCATGAACAATGGTTCAAAATCTGTTTTTTTTTTATGTTTTTTTATGGTATCTATCCCTTCTGTTCCAAGGGGTCTTCACTATATAGTCAAATATGGTAGCCACCCCCCAGCACCGCCTGCGAGTCCAGGATGTACTGCGGCACCTGTGTGGTCTTTCCCGAGCCGGTGGAGCCTTGGATGATGGACACCTCGAAGCTGGGACACGAGGCACGAAGGGCACCCATCCGACAACTTGGGCGAAATCATCCGAGTTTGAAAACGATGGAGGAAATTGAAATTTCGTGAAAACCCCAAATTTTGATGTCTGCAACATCAACTTTCCGCAAAATGGGTCGAAATGAGTCGAAATGGGTCGACACCATGTAGACATTCCCATTCATCCCGCCCCTAGTTTCGGGACCTGGTTCTCGGCCACTGTGTCGATAATTTCCTTTCAACACCACCATGGGTCCCTAATGATTTCGGCTAAACCAAACAACGTTTTGCGTCGCAATTCTGCCACAAAGAAACGTGTTTGTTGCGAATTATATAAACCAATCAAATCATCTTTAGATTGGTCAAGTAGACACCCAATGCGGTGGGGTTTGAACCAATCCCACATCAATGCGGGCATTGCACAATTTCAAATGATGCAACACTGTTTTGGTTGAAAAAATGGCAGCAGTTGTCCATGTTTTGCATTTTATTGCCCGCCCTGCCCCCCCCCCCTGCAACGAGAAATGTCATCCCAATCATCCAAGGTCTTTGGTAACTTTGGTAACAAAACCAGCCCTGGTCATGCTCTCAACTGCTCATGTTTCATCACCATGGCCATCCATGGCCGTGCCGGATATGGGTTCACCAGCGGACGCGTCGTGGATCTGATCTTACCATGATCCAATGGGGCGTCTGTAGCGCAAAAAATCTATGGCAAATTAAGATGTATATATGAATTTGTGGGATAATAAAGATTTGGCAACAATAATATTTGCTATATAATTACTTATAATTTATAAGCATCGTTATCTAACAGTTGAAAAATTTATGCTATTAATTAAGATACTACATGTAGATCTGATCTGAATATGTGGGAATGATAAATAAATATTCTATATGATTCTATCTTGTTGGAAAACCTTTGTTGCTGAAATACCACCCAAAAAAACTGGACTGGCTCTGTCGTCCTGGAACTTGCTGGCAATGGGTAAGTTGGCACTGGCCTCCCAAGACTGGTCAGAATCACCCAGGCCAAATCTGAGTATGAAAGAACCCACCAAACAATGGTCAAATTGTTTGTCAAATCTGCGCTGGTATGAACCCTTGAACTTCCAAACAATTTGATAAACAGTATGATAAACAGTCCAACTGCTGGATCCTGGGAGATTTCACCCAGATTTCCCCCATCGCGCTGCCTCTGCCCCGATGGCTGCGGCGAAGGTGTCGGGCAGGGCTTCGCCCTTTGGCTCAGGCCAAGGAGGTGGTCCTCGGGGACATGACTGGGATTTCATGGGTATTCAATGGGTATTTTAAATGAATGGTATCTAATATGAATATGGTATTAAATATTCATGGTAAATTTAATGAATGGTATCTAATATGAATGGATATGTTTAATGGGTATCTACATTCTTGGAACTCGTTTGATGCATTTAATGGGATCAAAGATGGTGTATTCAAGATGAAATGCTTATGAAAATAATGAATGGTATCCAATGAAATTTTGGGGGATCTACGCTCTGGTAAGTTGTTGCTTTTCGCTACGGTATAGATGGTAGCTCGATGAATGACGGAACTTAAAATGGGGGTTGTTCCATTGCTATGTTCAACTACCAGATGGTATTCCAGATTATCCCCAACGCATACATAGATATCCATAAATCTATATGTAGATCTGCCACAAGTTATGGCTCACTAGGAGTTAGAGTTTATAGAGTCAATTCACTAGGATCTGCTGGTTTGACTATGGATATCGCTCATGTTTATATCCACCTGTAAATGCACATCGTTCTTAGCCAGATGTCTTTTCAGCCAGCCATGTTGGATTACCTTCAGCTATGACTACCCACAATATGCGTTAATCTCAACTCGAGTGGATCATGTATATATATATATATATTAAAATATATTTTAAAAAAAGATGCCCATATATACAGAGAGAGATATGAATGTATCCATATGTGTATATATATATATATATACATGATATATATTCAAATTCTATGGAGGAGTCTATCTCCACGGTTGAATTTCTATATTTGGTTGCTGAAATCACTGCAGCCACGGTGGCTGTCTGTCCTTCCTCCGGCGAGGACCACGGCAGCGCCGCAATGGAACCCACCTCCTGGTCGTCCTCTTCGGGCATGCTGGCCTCAGATGGGTTGATCTGTTGAAGTATTCACCATTTTATGAATAGATGGATAGATGGAAAGAGATATAGATAGATTGGTACAGATCAGACCATATTCTCATATTATGATTTGCTTGGACTGGATTAGATTGATTGATTGAGAGAGGGAGAGACTCAGAGAGAGAGAGAGAGAAAAAGAAAGAAAGAAAGAAAGAAAGAAAGAATAGAATAGAATAGAATAGAATAGAATAGAGTAGAGTAGAGTAGAGTAGAATAGAATAGAATAGAATAGAATAGAACAGAACAGAACAGAACAGAATAGAATAGAATAGAATAGAAAGAGAAAGAGAAAGAGAAAGAGAGAGAGAGAGAGAAACAGAGACAGACTTAAATCAGAATATAACCCATTCAAACCTGTCATAAGACTTGTGCAATGAGCAAGACCTGGATTTATACGAAGTAAAGTGTGATGTAAGTCCTCCAAAATGGGGACGTATAACCCGTGATGGTGCCGTCCAGCTGAAGTCCGTCCAGCAGTCCTGCCTCCCACAGCACTGTGCCCGGAGGAACGCTCACATCATGATGAACCTGCAGCAATTCGATGTGCCAAGTTGTGACTGGTCAGGTGCAGCTCTGAAAATTCAAGATGAAACTCATCAAAATTGCGTAAAGAATGCAACGTATAGCAGTTTCCAAATAGAAAATAGTGTAACTGTAATCTAAAGCTATTTGATATTTTTGGGGCGTTCAATCTTGGCAATGTTAAACTGTTAAACCCCCGTTTCTTCTTGGCCGCAACCGGCCGAGATCGCCAAACTGGCCACGGGACTTTTCACCGGTCGCAGTCCAATGGGGGCGCGGCCCTCAACTTTCGCGAGCAAGCCGGGAAGCTGCAGTTGGGGGTGTCCAGAAATATCAGAGATACCTGCAGTTGGCTATGTGCGGACCCCATCAGTTTTTGGGGAGGTACCCCATTTTCAGACAAACCCAGTTGAAGTCGAAGCAGCACTGTTTCCAGGATCTCAGCCGCTTCACCGAAGCAGTGCTCCGTGCAATGGCACTCACTGTTGGCCACGGGTGTTGAGGGCTAAAATTCCCCACCATGAATAGATAGATAGATAGATAGAAAGATAGATAGATAGATAGATAGGTAGATAGATAGATAGATGGATAAGATTGGAAAAGATTGGATAAGATTGGATAAGATTGGATAAGATTGGATAAGATTGGATAAGACTGGATAACATTGGATAAGATTGGATAAGATTGGATAAGATTGGATAAGATTGGAAAAGATTGGATAAGATTGGATAAGATTGGAAAAGATTGGATAAGATTGGATAAGATTGGATAAGATTGGATAAGATTGGATAAGATTGGATAAGATTGGATAAGATTGGAT
>Ga0126342_10010498_pt1 | contig 16571 bp, 14 predicted proteins | sample Cyp1metagenome_FD_92528 | JGI IMG/M metagenome (GOLD analysis project Ga0126342, IMG submission 92528) | Coral microbial communities from Lord Howe Island, Old Settlement Bay, Australia - Cyphastrea 1 metagenome | ecosystem: Host-associated > Invertebrates > Cnidaria > Coral ... | reverse complement strand
TCCTGTCTTTCTTCTTTTCTTCCTTTCTTTCCTTGCTTCCTTCCTTCCTTCCTTTCTTCCTTTCTTCCTTTCTTCCTTCCTTTCGTCCTTTATTTTTTTTTTGATGCATTTTTATTTTTTTTTTGATGCATTTTTATTTTTTTTGATGCATTTTTATTTTTTTTTGATGCCTACGCCAATATGCAATGTGTGTGTGTTTGTGTCACTCATGAAAAAGCATCCGTGGCCAAAATAGCTCTTTCTCTTGACACTATTGCCCATACTCATCACATTAGCCAATGTAATGCGTCATGCCCAGGATTTTTGAAGCGACCGCTACGGTGCTACAAAGTGGCATTTGCATCGGAATTGATATCATCTCATGTATACACTGTAACGCATCCACCGAAGTGTCATTTCAGGAAGCTGATGCCAACAATTATTGGGAACTATGCTGCACGAACCAGCACACCAAAGGTTCCCAGCTTTATTCAAGTCACAAACTCAGTGCCAGAAATGCCCCCACTGATGTGAAGCCGAAATTGGATGACACACGAGAAACGATGTCACTCCTCGGCTGCGGGGGGGCAGGATACAGCTGCGAAGTCGAAGGGTTGGTGGCTACCTAAAGAAACTTCAGGTGACATGTCTTTTGACCCAGGGATTTGAGTCACTGGAATGAAAATCCCATTGTATCCCAATCATATGCCTCTAATCATTCTAAATCCCTATTGTTGAAGTCCTGTTGAAACATCGCGGGTGAAACATGGTGAAACCACGGGGCTGCAGCTTGATTAGCACTTGGTTCAGGTGAACGATCACGAAGGCGATCCTGCGGAGATTCCATATTAGGAGATTCCGGCGAAACATGGGGGGCAAGCTGGAACTATTATTGTAACTATTGGTATCATGAACTATCTATAAAAACTCTAATAATTAATCAATAGTGTTCATTGATAAACTATCATGAACTATCTATTTGAAAACTAACTATCTATATATATATATTATACAAATAATTAATCAATGATGTTCATTGATATACAATGAATTCAATGTAGATGTTTTCTATGATTCATATCACTATGATTGTATACATGATATGCATACAATATGAATGTAAATATGATGTAGCTGGCCAAGATTCTGTGGATGAATAATAATCTGCAACTTGGAAGTCTAATCCCTTTCCCCTATTACTAAAACCCCCCAAATAGTAAAAAACTAGGGTCCATCTTTAATTTTGGAAAATTTCAGGTTGGCCAATTTGACTTTTAATTGATCCCCTTTAGAAAACAATTTAAAGATAAAGCTACCATTTGTGGGTTTCGCCCCCTAATAATAAAACCTAGTTAACCCCGGATTAGGGTCCGCCCGAATTTTTTAGTTTTTTATTCGGATTCTTACATTAATATTAGGGGGAAGCTTCGAAATCCAATTTGGGGCAATATTTTAAATGCGTTAAAAAAGGAAGTTTAATTGATTTTGAAATCGCAAAACATGTTTTTTTTTAAGGGTTTTACTTTATTATTAGGGACCACTTTGATTCCCTAAAAATAAATACCCCCCAATAATAAAAACTACCTGAGGTCTTTATTATTTGGGGGTGGTGGCGTTTAGTATTAAGGGGGAGGGATTAATTACATTACCCTCACTTCATCGAACAAAAACTGTCCACAATTCAAACCTCTGCTGGCAGTGGATCTTACGAGATTTAGGACCTTAGGGATCCTTAGGGTGCATTCCACTCATTCCAGGAATTCCAGCAGCACCGCATGGCAACGCAAATCTCAAAAATGTTTGGCTTCAAGGACCATTTTGCAAAGAGTCCTCGACTTTTCAGGCTCCGATTCTTCCTCATCTATCTTTGCCCTGCCGGCAGATGGGCGAGATCTGCAGTGGAAATCTGGCAGTACATCTGATAATAAGTAGAGGTAGCAAGTTTGGTGGGAAAACAAGTAGAGTTTGCCGGCTGTTCGAATTGCAGCAGCTTCGGAGATGAAGCCTGTGGTCTGCCTGTGGTGTTGTGTTTTCAAGCTGGCCGCTGACGATGGTTACTGTCGTAGGAACCAAAGCTGTAAAAGAACGAAACCTCACAATCCCCTACAATTTCGTGTCGTCGCATACTGCACAGGGGTGTGTAACATTGTGCGCTGTGCTGCTTATGGCTTGCGCAAAATTGAAGCAAAACAGGGCCAACTCTAGGTCTTGGAGATAAGACACCAGCATTTCGTGTACTTGTTCAATAGCTTAGAAATGACATCCACTTAAAGTGCCCTTCACCTGAGACTCGAGCTTTAGATAGCTTTAGACCAACCTCCATAGCACTGATTTAGCAAGGAGTCTTGGGTTTCCCTCTGACGTGAGTAAATAATAAACCTGTCCGTGGCTGGGCTCAATGCATGCTGGATATGCTTGAAACCCTTGAAACCCTTGAATCCCATGACTGCTGTTTCAAAGATCTTCAAAGATTTCAAAGGAAAAAAGGAGTCATAAAGACTTCGCCCCAACTGCACCTGTAAATCTGCAATCCTGGCATGCTACGATTCATAGCTGCCAGCTCGGGCGGGGTGAAGTAGCCTCAGTGAAGCTGGGATGGTCGTGGAATGGAATTGGCCGAGCAAGGAACCATAGCAGGTGATCAAATGGAAAAACGTAAATCCTGAGCTACTCATCATTACATATATGTTCATGTTTGTGTTGTTTGTCTGATTATATGTTCACATATATATATGTATATATATACACATGCATATGCGTATGCACATACTGTATGTAAGTATGTCTATATTGTCTATATGTATTATACTGCAAGTACTGTAAACTCTGTAAGAACTGTAAGTACGGTAAGTACCATAAGTACTGTAAGTACTGAGAGCATCTACTGTAAGTACTGTAAGTACGGCAAGTACTGTAAGTATGGTAAGTACTGTAAGTACGGCAAGTACCGTAAATAAGTACTGTAAGTAAATCAGTGAGTGAGTAAGTAAATAAGGAAGCAAGCCAGCAAGCCAGCAAGCCAGCAAGCAAGCAATCCAGCAGGCGTGTGACCCTGGTAAGTACATACATGTGTACTAGTAAGTATATGTGTATATGTGTATATATATAGGCATAGGTATGCAGTATGTAGCCATGTGGGCATGTAGGCATTGCATAGCATTGCATGGCAGCACTGCATTGTATTGCATTATATTGCATTGAGTTTTATTGTGCTACAGTTACATATGTCCTGTTGCATTGCATTGTATTGTTTTGTTTTGAGTTTTGTCTGGCATCATATTACTGTAAAACAACTATGATAAAGTCACGTCTATGCATGCAGATATTTCATGATATCTCTGTTACAGTAGTTTATGCTGGGACATCTTCTATCAATGCGTGTGCGAGCACTGGACTCTCTGGTGCCCAAGGGCTCCAAAATCTGCCAAGGAGCCCCTGAAATAGGAGGAAGTCCACCAGGGATAGCCATTGTAGTAGTCCTCCACAGTCGTGACCGTCCCATCCTATACCCCATCTTTGGCCCCAAGAAAATCCAGGCCCGACCAGTGGCTGATCGGCAGTCATGGCATGTGGCATCCATGATGACGTGGGAATCCGCGAAGCTCATGTGACTACCTGGCGCAATGCTGCGTATTGCTTCCACATTGCAATACCGAAGGTGCTGACGATTTTGGCGCAATTCCCCAGTACCCGGTTATATAATTACAAGGTAGTGGTCCAGAAACAAAAACACGGATACACTGTCATGTCATCTGATGTGATGTGATATGGTGTCGTGCGAGTCGTTCATCCAATGAGCATGGTGGTCCAGCACTTTCTCTAATTATAGTGGTTGACCCAGAACGCTTGACTCTGTCGTCCAAGAGACGGATGTATCTATCGCACTGTTCCAAGCGATTCCCATTTCCATCCAGTTGAGCAATGAAGGCACCTGTGCCGCGGGATGGCCATGGATAGCCCGTACCGCGCTTTTTGATCCCCAAAATTTGCCAATCGCCACCCACCTGTGACAATCGCAAGGATGAGTAGTTGGACCACACTGGCGCGCGACACCACCGCCCTCAAACTCAGCATTGTCTGGGCCACACGTGGGACCTTGGTGAAAGGACCATGGGAAATGAATCTCCATGGTGTACCTGATAATGATCCACTCCATTTTTTATGACTGTGTGATTCCAAGAGATGGGAATGACTGGGGAACAGTTCAATAACATAAATATATATATATATATAATATATATATAATATATATAAATATATATATAATATATATAATATATATATAATATCAATAATGGCGTACCTGCAAGATACGTGCAAGTTTTTTCAACATGTCGACAAACATACTATGTGCGGATAGAAATGGAATGAAATGGATCAATGAATTAATATCAAAATCAAATGATATTGAATGAAAAAAATAACAAAAAATCACCGACCATTATTGACCATCAAACCTCCTGGTTTCCCCTGGTTTTCCCCTAGGGTTCCCCTGGGCTCCCAGCTGGCCACCCCTCGTACACCCGCAGGGGCGGAGCCAAAGAGATGCACCAGAGAAAAAAGGCGACGAAGACGCTGATGCACCTCTCACCGCGTCTGCGTTTGCCACAGCAAAGTCTTGGGAAACTGACTCCGTTTCTGGGACCCTCAAAGGGCTGGGTCTCATCACAAGAATATATTCAACACACACACACATGGAAAATGACCACATATCACAGAATATCACAAATTTCACATGAACAAACTCCAAAAAGGTGGCTATGATCACCAAGTAATTAATAGAAATTTGGTGGCCCAAGACACAGTGTGAGAACAGATGTTTGTAGCGGGCCCCAATTGCTGAAGATCTTCACCTCAGTTCTCAGGCGACCCAGGCATGCAAAGCTGTCCTACTTGTTTACACATGCTTGGGGTAATACCTGGCCTGCATTGTATTCACAATATATATATATATATCTGTGAGTGTGTGTGTGTGTGTGTGGTGATATGGTGATGTATATATATATAGGTGTCTTTTATTGGATTTGATTTCCCCATGTCTTCGCTTCACACCCGCTGCGTCATGGCGGAATCTTCATCGAGCTGCTGCATCCTCGATCTCTCGCACACAGTAGGCAGCTCGCATGGAGGCGCCATCAAAGAGGTCCACACCTGCACTGACAGGAGAGTTGGCCCTGGTGGCCCCAGCTGCTGAAATTCTTGTCATGTTGACCCCTTTGGAATAAAACAGGGCAGGAACGTCAGGAAAAGCAAGTAACATCAAGTAACGCACAATTTCCCAGTGGGAAAGAACACAAATAGTGTCGGAGGCTGGCATGAGCATCAAACCCATGGAATTCCATTGGTCCAGGTCCTAAGGATCAGCATCCAACGTGGACCGACTCAGCTGGACCTTCCGCCAAACCCGAGCAAAGGAACCTTCTGCGAAAGGCAGGACGTAGAGCGTGAGAACTGTCAAGGGGTTGATAATCATGGATGTGACCACCTCGGCAAACAAGATCAAAGGAGGCCACTGGTGTGACTCACCAACTCCAAGCTGATTGAGCCTATCCAGCCCTGAGGCAGCAACCATGATGAGGAGCACAAAAATATCAAGAATTGGTGGAAAAACGCTGGAGCCGTCATTGGCAATGTCCCAGAAATGACCTCAGCAGGCACGACCATAAGCATTCCAGTTGGGATTCATCATACAATAAATCACCGTGTATCATGTATACATATACTTTCGTATAATCATATTACACACATGTATATATATATATATAACTATATATAGATCAGCAACTTCGATGAGTGGTTGTATTGAACTATCAACCCCACCATGTGCCCGTGCCGCCTGGCGGTTTTAAGAGTCAGCTGTTCAGCCATCAAGCAGGACAAGGGCCGGCAAGGGGCCAGGGCGGAGATCCCGAATGAGATAACTCACGTTGCGCTGCATTCCTCGGGTGGTCAATTTATTGCTGACTTCCATCCATGTAACCCATGAAATACCATCATCTGGCTGAATCACATCCATGTCACCATCTAAAACCATCAACATACAATCAGCGCTGTTGCTGACCGGCACCACTGGACCACCGCCACTTGAAAAAAACACAAGCAATTACATTAATTCGACGAAAGCTGGTTGGGCAAGGAGGTATGTGTATTGAAGGAATATGTGTGGCCTACCATTCGGTGTTGCTGACACGCTAACAGCAGTGTATCTTGATATTCTAGCTCACATGCACCATACTCATTCCACAACCCATCCCCTGATATCCTGGCATGCCAGCGTCAACATTACGCTCCTAGTACCCTACTTGCCAAAAACAAAGTGCCCCAACCGAGCGCACTTCGGTTGAGCCACTTTGCAACCATCTGATTGAACCTCTTTCCCCCGGCCTGTCCTGTTCATGCCCCCACGATGAATAAATAAATTTATAAATAAATAAATAAATATATATAATATATATATATATATGTATAAGTATCTCTATCTGCCTAGCTACACATCGATATATGTATAGCTATATATGTATATCCACTATACACATATATACAAATAAACCAAGTCTTAGAATCTGGTAACTTACGCATACATCCATCGAACAAGAAATGCTTGCACCTATTACAATGCGCATCTTCCATTGCTCGTCATGTTTTCATGCAGACCTCTTGAGGAAAAGGAATGCCAGATCCAAGTGGTTGTTCTCTCATTACATTACAACACATTAGATTAAATTAGGTTACATTGGATTACATTACAATAGATTCGATTGGACTGCGTTGCATTAGATTACATAAGATTGCATTACGTTAGATTGGATTGGAGATGAAACCCCGCGGGATGGACGCCGCGGGGTTTGAGCTCGAGGGGGGTGGGGTCACAGTTCGACATGATTGATCACGTCCAACAGGGGGGCCCCAAAACCAGTTCAACATGAAAGATCATGGAAGCTGCATCCAGTCTGCCCCAATTCACTGCTAAAGCAAATCCAACTCCAGCTAGCAAGCTAGCTTTCGTTATAAGGACCCATATTTTTAAAGGTAAAACGGTAAAACCATGTAAAACCCTGGTTTTCTGTAGCTGGTCTCTTCAATCAATGAGGTGAACTAAGGCTCGGCAGATCGTCTTGGCCGCACATCGCAGGTAGAAGTCATTGAGGCCACAGCCCGGGGAAGGTTCCTCTGGCAACAAGAAATCACCAATATGTTTCATGTTTAATGGACAAATCAACACCATCCATAAATGTACTATAATAATGTACAGATAGCTAAAAATGCCAATTACACACACCAATACACATATGTGCATATTATATGCATATATGTGCATATAATAATAATAATAAATAATAAATAATAATAATAATAATGATAATGATAATGATAATAATAATGATAATAATAATATAATATATATATATACACAGTATATCCATTTATTATCACTTATGTAAAAACTTATTTATTTAAAGAAAAACATGTGGCACCTCATCACTGCTGTCGCTGGGAGTGGTAGCGTTCAGCACTGTTGAGGCGAAGGCGGAAGCAATGTACCTTGCCAGCAACCATGGAACCATGGAGCCAGCAATGGGATGGGATGGATTTCATCAACAAACATTGGTTACTGCTGGCTCCATGGATTAATATGGGATTAATATGGGTTAATATGGGTTAGTTATAATGATAATATATTGATTGGGTTGGTTAATAATATTGGGTTAGTTATTAACAAACATAGCCCATTATATTAATATGGGTTAATTATAGCCCAACCAAAAAAAATGATAATATACTGGGCAAGAGAAGCATCAACTATGTGTTGGGATGGTTGGGAACCTCAATTCATAGCTCCTTGGTTTCCCAATTTGAATGAGGAATGATGGCTTATACAAAATGATACACGATGATACAACTGGACCATAGCTACATACCGCTTCCTTCATTCACCAGTGGATAGACCAAATAGCAAATGTTTGATCGGCACTACACTACACAGGAGATCACAGGAGGGTTGGGCCGCTTCCTTGCTCAAACAGTTTCAATGAAGTCAATGTACACACAGTGTTGAAGTGCAAAGGAAAAAACATGCTTAATCAGCGTATATATATATATATACTGTAGATTTTTCAATGCCAGGGGTGCTGGGATGCCAGTGGAACATGTCAGACGGTTAATAGTGTTAAATGCATGTACTGTTTGGACCCTTTAAACTTTAAACAGAGTTGCGATGTAACGACATGGGACACCTCTGCGACATTACCGCGTACAGTAGTACTCAGTTTTCAAGTTTGTGGGTTAAGATTTTGATGTAAGGTATGTTTTGGGTCGAAGCGATTCCCATCATCGTTGCATGATTTTCGGACATTGACATGTCTTGGGAACAGCGCCATACCATATCACACACTGGGTCACTGGGCGGACCACTTATATCATTATCTGACGGATCTTTAGTTAGACCTCCCACGGCTTGTTTTTGTCCCAAAACATTCCAAGGAACCATGCGACTGACGTGGAACAGGGGTTCTTTCGCCCGCGCATTTGGTAAAGGGTTGTACCCGTTGTGCCCTCGTTGATTTATAACCAGCACTGACTAGATCAAATTACATCCAACAAAACCTTATTATTGGAGCCATAAACCTAATTAGGCAACTATCGGGCATCGCCTTGTAGCAATGGACCTTGGCAATTTAAGGTCGATTGCTGCCTTGCGACGCACCACCCGAGACTGCCACCAAGTGATCCACAGATTCCCAGCGCCCTGCCTGGTCAAAATTGAACCGTGGTTGATTAGTGGGTACCCTTTGACAACCCAGCATGACTACTGTTTCTGGTTATAGGAGCATACTCTACTTGGATCTACCGGGTATCTCCTGTAGTTCCTGTTGCCATGCTATATATATATATAAATATAGATAGATAGGTCTATATAGTGAGATTATATATGTTAGTTACAGTAAGATACTCAAAGGTATCAAAGGATTCAACATATGAGTGTCGCCTTAGGAAAATAATGCTGGCAAACAGTACAGTAGGAGATCAAACAAGACAAGACACAAGACAGCATCAGTGTCGCAGCCTCATCATTGTCATCATCATTGCCATCAACGTTGCCATCAATGTTGTCATCATCGCCCACATCATCGCCCACATCATCGCCCACATCATCGCCCACATCATCCTTATCATCCTTATCATCCTTATCATCCTTATCATCCTTATCATCCTTATCCTCCTCCTCCTCCTCATCATCATCCAAATCCACCATTCACCATTCACCATTCACCATCCACCATCCACCATCCATCATCCATCATCCATCATCCATCATCCATCATCCATCATCCATCATCCATCATCCATCATCCATCATCATCATCATCATCAGACTTATCGGCCTTGGTATGCTACTACACAAGGGATGATATAGAGGATATCAAGGACCACCATAGGTGATGTGATAAAGTACAATCTCGATTTGACGTGATTTTATCGGGTTTCTCTCAATTGATCTTGACCCTCATGTGCTCTTGCAGCTGCCGGGATCTTGGCTCACCTCTGCCAAACGCCAAAGAACACCTGCTTGGAACGCTGCTGCGCGTACACCTAGAATCGTTGCAAACGCTGCAGGTGTACATCGTGAAATATCGTGAATTCACAGCAAGAGATAGAGTGAGTCAGTTGCATCATGTTGTTCGACAGCGTTGAACCGGCGCAAGTGTTCCTATCCGAGATTGCACCTAGAGCCACCTGTTTGCCACAGCCCCTCCGTCGAAAAGCACCTCCTCCGGAAAAAGCGATGGAAAAGCGTGGTGCATGACGATTCCGCCGCCCTTCCCGATGCTTGCCTCAAATTCGATACTTGACAAGCGGAGACAAGAGTTGTGGTCATGAAATGTCATGCAAATACTGAAAGAAAAGCATGAATCCAGAAACCGTGTAGTAAATCAGCATTGCAGTTTGAAGTGATCCATTGTCCTGAGAGCATGCCATGGGGCAATGCTGCGCACATACTACGGAGACAACTCACGGAGATCTTGTCAACAAAAATGGATATGCATAGAGAGAGAGAGAGAGTTCTAAATGTAATGTTCATTAATGTCCTACGTATACATCTACATCTACGAGTGTGAGTGTATATTGCGGATAATTACGTGTATATTACGTGTGTATATATATATATTTATATTTATTTATTTATGCACATATATATATATATATATACATATGTAATCATATGTACATATGTACATATACATATACATATTCATAATATATATATATACACAACTTAAATAACTGTCCAATTTCCTGGATACATGTCCTATGGCATCCCCCAACTCATCGTTGCTCAGTCAAGGGGCGATTGATGAGTCCGCGCTCTTGCCTCAGTTACAAAAATGACGTGGTGCTTACATGGCATTGCGTAGTCGCTTTGATCAATCAACATGTTGCCGAGCGTTATTACCAGTACAAGCGGAAGATTATGACAGATTTCTATAGTGATTAATAGATGTTAATAGTCTATCTTCCACGAGTTCAAGGTGTTCTTAGCAAGTGTTTTTTTCTCTGTGACATCTCTGACTTCGATAAATTATTATGGTAAATTATGGTAGATCATCATAATCCACACTGACCATCAAAAGTTGCTCTTTAGGGATCAACATCATTCGACATCGCTGCGATTTCCACCAAGGCACTGAACCACCTGCATGGAAATCCCGATTTTGCGGTGTTTACCCAAGGCCATAAACCTCCATAAACCTCCAATTTGGATGGATTTCATACGGTAAATGGGTTTAATATATGGTTTCATATGCTTTATATACATCTAATAGCAGCCATTTCTGGTAAGATTGGGGATGGTTTCTGGCATCGGTTTGTCACATAGGATTGGCAACGTACTGGTTAGCGACTGTGGTAGAGGGGGAATGCGAGACAATGCAAGCAACAATGATACCCTCTGTAAACTCCCGAACGGCCCGAACAGAAAAATATGTAACATCCAACAGCAAAGTCACGCTCTATCTTATGTGTTCTTTGTGCAAATTGCTAAAAGATGTCATAGAGCTGACAGCGGCAGCCCAGGGGCCCATAATATCCCAAAGCGCCTTTTCCCATGACAGCTCCACACGACGTTCAGGGTTTCGAACGCCTCAGCTATGGCAGCTATGGCCCCAGCAACTTTGATCCTCCAATTCCATCCAATTCCTCCAGGATGTTCTTTTCCCAACAGGTACATGGGATTGTCTGAAGATGACCCTAACTTTGACAGTTCATAATCATATTCCTATATTTTCTCCATTCTTCTTCATTAAGATGTTGCCATTCTGGGGCACACTGCGTTTTCAAACAACCCACATAATGCAGCCATTCCCACATTCCCTTTTGCTAAGGTGCAGCTGGGTATGCAACTCATCGAACGCAAACTTTCCTGCAATGGAGCAGTCGTCATTTTCCGTGTCTTAAGAGTGGGAGGTCCAAGAATTTGCCCAACAATGCCCAACATAACTAGTGTCTACAATACACATGCATGTGACTGTATGATATGCTTACATACGTATGTTTAAATCTATATACATGATATATATATATATATACATGCATAAGAATTGCCAAAAATATTAACCTTGCCCCTTTTTGCATGGGAAGTCTCCATCCAATGATTCCGGATCCCTCATGATATACTTCAAAGGATAAATTCCTAGCTGATGTGGAGAGAATTGCGCTTTGGTCCGCTTTTCTGGTTATCCACCCTGTATCCCCTCTCTCTGTGATCAACTGAATCTGTTTTTCCTTATTAAACACATCAGTCCAGGTGAAGTACCGACAGATCTGGAACTTTGCACAGACCGTGCACACAGCACATTTTATGCTGAGCGCATTGCTTGGGCGCTGTATGCGCAGCCAAAGAGAAACGAGACCAAGACTTCCAAAGCAACATCCAGAGCAAGTCATTTGCCAACCTCCTCTGGCCTATGCCATGGCATCCTCCACTATGAACGTTCTGGCATTTTGCATGGTTAGTATTTATTCCACTGCGGCATTTGCAAAAGTGAGCTGTGGCTTCTTCTCTTCTGGGATATGGCACTCCTGCAGCAAAAATGAAAGTTGATGAGTTTCACAGGGGAGATCACTTCAAAATTCAAACCCTGCATCAAACTAGATTGTACAGTCAACTGAATACTCCCAACCAATGAGTTTTCCAGAGAGGGCCCAGGGCATCTCACGGGTTAGCTTTCGACACATTAGCCCATCACACGCGGACAAAGCATGCAAGCTGACTTCCATCAAATGCTAGAGGTTCTGATGCTAACCGCTGCTAACCATATAATCACCATATTACCATGAAGATCAAGTAGTTGCCAAGGCTTTCGCCAAATGCCACAGAACACACACGAAGCACTGAAAATGTGAATGGCTATGCTCGCCTCTGCCGCCTCCACCTACTAGTGAGGAGAACTGGTGTTAAGGGGGCCCAGGGGCAACAGCTGGGAGCGTCCTTGAAACCAACCGCTGCCCAGATTGCATTGAATGCTAGGCAAACAGTGAAGAACACCTGAAGAAGCTTGGCATATCACACGCTGGTCCAAATGACTGGGCTTATGGTTGAGGAGAAAGAACCAGTTCTAAGCGAAAGATATTGCGTTATGAGAATGTGTCCAAACCATTTAGAAGTTCTGACCCCTGGCCCTGGCCAAACGTGTCCTTCTGAAAGGAAGCTGGACTAGTTACTAAGGATGTTACTATCTATATATATATATATATAAATAATTACGCACCAGTTTATGAAGCATCCTCAGCGTGCATCTCATATGGTTGCTCATTGATCCGGCTAAGGCTGGATTCTCTGCAAGGCCATCCAATGACCCAGTGGTGCCGCCAAGCCACAAGCGACATGCGCGAATCCAGAAGGCTCTCAGCAGGGAGCAGGGTAATAATGCAGGCAGCAAAACTCAACAGGCAGAAACTGGAGAGGATATAGATGTCCAGCATAGTGAGGTAACCCAATTTGGGAAGACCTCAGGCCGATATGTAAATGGTGATGCCACAATGATTGCACATTACAGAATATATTCCAGTCATTCCAGTCCCGTCTCTCAAAAAACTGTATGCGTTACTTTTATTATCATAATCATACTTGTTATTAATTATTTTTACTATATATATATATAAGATTTAAACATGCAATGGCCAGGACAAGAACTTTGGGAACCTGTCTGTCAAAAAAATGGTTTGACCTGCATATCTTTTTGTGCACCACAAGAGTGCAACTATTTTGGCTAAGCGGCTATCAGCATATGAAAATTGCATAGCCATCATGGTCAAAATCAAGCCAGCCACCAGTGACAAGGGTGATTCCCCTCCAATCCTAAGGTGCAGCAGGGATTTGTGGTGGTTATGCTTGAAACATCACCGCGAACACAAGACATGTGGTTTCAGTAACTTAGCAGCTGTCTGATCTGCCAACCATCAGAGTGTAGTAATATCTGGTCATAACTTGCCAAGTCTTCACATCTAGCCACTCCACCCACTCCAGCCACTCAACCACGCACCCACCAATATTAATAAAAGAAAATTCAACCCCCCCCCCCGCATAGGTAGTAGGACCCATCTACAGTAACCGTGCTACTGAGCCTGAGGGGCTGCTTTTAGCCAAATCTAACAACTTGGCTCATTTGATCTCTAGACATTGGCCTCTTTGCCAAGTTGAGCCCTCTTTGTCAAGTTGAATTGCCACGTTGAGCGCTCTTTGCCAAGTTGTTGATTTGTGTCTCTTCAATATTCCATGTTTCTCGACTGCCAAGCATCACAATGCTGTTCGGAGATGCACCAGCTGCAACCATGATGGCGAAGCCACCCATAGCAGTCACCACAGCAGTGGGGAAAAGTAGAGAAGCGATGAAATAAAATGGTTTTCGCCGAATCCAGAAACGTGCATAGACCATGTACCTCAGCTGCCACAAGGGGTTCGTGCGTGCTGCGTAGTCTACTGCTTCCCTAAATTGTTCCAACATTGTGAGCCGCCAAGAATATAAAAGAAAAAACATGGGTCATTAAATGTCCCCATTGAACATCACCCAACCATTAGTTATATGGTCCAATTTGGCTACTATAAGGTGATGTCCAATATACCCAAAATGGGACAGTTACCAACCCCTGAAAAAACTCCCAAGAGTTCTTGAAAATTCCTGACCGGTCATGATTCATGGCTTGGTTCCCACTGGCCTTCCATAAAAAAAAGGCATTACCAGGCTGCTCGCCCGCAGGTCGTCCGAGATTGGGGACGATGTTGCTTTCACAGACATATGGATCCTGAGAAATGGAAAATGGCACAGCATGCCAAACAAATTTCACGACTAGGAAGCAGGAAACAACCTCTACATACCTATGATATCCTATTGTTCTGATGCAAACAGCGCATGTATATCATATATATATACATATACATATTTATACATATTTATACATATATATATAATATGATATATAATATGATATATATATATATTCATTTATATGTATATTTCATGATATCGATTATAGTGTATTTATAGTCTGTTTCAGGATGTAGCCCATCTGCTGACCCAGAGTCCCAGCCAGGCACCGGCTTTGGGTCGCCCCGGAAACCCAGGACCTCAAACTCCTGAAGCCGACGACAATGTGGGGATGGAAAAGGATTGGTATCATGATTGGTCTGATAAATGACCTATATTGGATTATAATATATATATATATATACGTATATTATATATATATGTATATTATATATATATACGTATATTATATATAAGAGATGATTGGTACTATGATTGGTATATCTTGCAATGACCGGGGAAATGCTGCTGATCAACATCGTCCAGATTGATACATTTTAATTTGAACACTGGTATGTCCAGGGTATGAAAAATCACTTGCATCCTCTTCCACCATTCCTTAGATGCTTGCTGTTCTCCCCCGCTCCTGAAGAAATGTTCCCAGACCATAAGATCGGCCAAACTGAGAGATACGCAGCTGCGGCCATGTCTGGGTCCTTGGCAGATTGCTGGGGAGCCAGCCAGCCCTACCAATGGTGGAACCACGTCAAGTTGAGACTTCACAATCCAAGTTGGATTTAAAATAAATAAACATGCAGGAACACCTTGCCATACATCGTCTTATTCTTCTGCATGTTTATTTTCTTGACAAATCTTGCCCCCAAAACTTCGTCCAACGGTCTGCTTGGGCAGAAAAATGAACAAGCGGCCACAAAAATGCCCAATGCACACATCTAGAGTCCAAAAAATGGCACACATCTCGTGGGAATCAAAGGGAAAGTAGTGCAGTGTAGGCTGATTGTACCACTTTGATTCGATGCACCTCAAAACAGGGCTAAGAGGGGGGTCGTTCAACCCCTTGCAATGGTAGCCGGTCAATCCACTCATCCCTATGAAACTCATCTTTTCAGCTTCCTGGTAGCTGTCATTTTGCAAGCCATGTTAAAGCGCCAGCTGGGCGTCACTGAAGGTCGTTGAAGATTGGTTTTAGATTTTAGCTAGTTGGGGACCTTGGGGATTCGAAAAACCGGGCAACACCTTCTTTGACTCTTAAGGGATCAGAGGTCATGGAGGTCTAAAGCTACAGCCCTCTCCGTCACCACTCGCCACGATCACAAGGTCGCCCAAGGTCTAAGGAGGCCACCATTCTGCCACAAGCATCTTGGTTTCTCGATTCACTTTGAAGCGCTGGGCTCCAGAAACTTTGGGATATGGACCAGTGTCATCGCCCACTACCTAGTCACGAGTCAAGACTGCACAAATGTCCGGGAGTTTGCCTTCCAAAGTTCGCGCAGCGTGCACAGGCTGGTGTGTTTGGTCGCATGTACTGTCCAGCCCGTTGCAACTGCAGGCTCACCCCAGGTAATTCGATGTTCTGAGTAGATCTGGGAATGTCCAAACAGTTAGGTAGGGGAGCTACAGTAAGAAATAAACACATGAAAACCATACCATATTACACCATGCTCTGCCATGCTATGCTACGCTATCACATGCTATATTATTGCACTATATATACCATGCCATACAATATCGTTCCATATCATGCAATACCGTACCGTACCATACTTGTGTGTAAGTTGGATTTCACAGCAGTTTGGGGTACTCGTGGGACCCCATCCCATCACCATGGCGACTGCGCCACGCTGTGAGAGTTGACGATGCCAAAGCCCGTGAAGCGCATGAAATTCTCCTCTGGTGAGGTATCCGGCAGCGGGTGCAGCTCGTCCACGCCACGGCCTTCACGAAGGCCAGAAGCAAAGCCCTGGCAGCTGGGGATTTTCCAAGAGTCAGCTATCAAAAAAAAATAAAAGTCATCAAAAAGAAATTTAATTGCCCATCAAAAAAATTAAACTCATCAAAAAAAAATTATTCCCTCATATCCTGGCCTGCGCAAGCCAAACGCAAAATACAAGCATCATGAAATATGCGCATTGCATCATCAAAAAACATTGCATCATCAAAAAAAATATGTTTAAATTATTTTTTGATGATTTAATTTTTTTTGGGGGGTCATTGGTAAAACAATTATTACTAGCAGAAAAAGTATATTAAAAAAGGAATATACTTGGG
>Ga0126342_10010497_pt1 | contig 16572 bp, 18 predicted proteins | sample Cyp1metagenome_FD_92528 | JGI IMG/M metagenome (GOLD analysis project Ga0126342, IMG submission 92528) | Coral microbial communities from Lord Howe Island, Old Settlement Bay, Australia - Cyphastrea 1 metagenome | ecosystem: Host-associated > Invertebrates > Cnidaria > Coral ... | reverse complement strand
TTTGATCAAATCTGGCACATCGCCGATGACAATCTTCCGAGTGACATTGAGGCGACGAAAGGTACGGCCTTTGATGATGTCTCCTGGATTGTTGGACTTTCCAGGGTAGACCGAGAAGACCTCTTCATCGTAGACATTCATTTTGGGCCGGAGAAACCAGGAGGCTCTGAGTTGTTAGTTACTTGTGACACGGAAGTTTTTACATGATATCATGGAAAAACTCCTACTATGGCAAAAACTCTTCTACTATGGTAAAAACTCGAAAGTCACCAGTGGTGATTACCATGGTACTGTTTTTTGTCGCTCCAAAACTGCAAGGACAACAATTTGCTATGCAAATCCAGCAGTGGAATGGCCATGCTGGTCCTTGAGCCTGCTACATGCCACCAGTGGTGATTACCATGGTATTGTTGTTGTTGCTCCAAAACTGCAAGGACAACAGTTTGCTATGTAGAACAGTGTTGCAAATCCAGCAGTGGAATGGCCATGCTGTTCCTTGAGCCTGCTATTAAATAAATATGTGTATATTACATATATATATATATATATGTGTGTGAAACAATTTGAACCATGTGGGCTTCATTCATTTGTTTACCAAATATGTTCAGAAAATACGGGGAATAGTTTGCATTACTGTAAGAGAATTTAGGGTGAATAGCCTGTACTAGTCTAGTGAAGGGAAATAGCCAAGTCGGCTTACCATGGTTTACCCAAAAAATAAAATACCCCAGGGTACCTAGTCATCATTTCCCATCAAAAACAAACAACCACCATTTTCAATCAAAACAGCGGTTATATTTGGATGTGTATCCAATATCATCCAATAAGTGGGGACATTTATTTAATGAACAATGGTGTTTTCATATAGTTATTGCATATTACTACCATCAAACAACAAACAACTGTTATTTTCAAACAAAACAGAGTTTATATGTGGATGTGCATCCAATATCACCAAATATGTGGGGACAGTTATTATATAGTAGTTATTGCATATTATTAGTTATTACTTATCTCACATTCACCGCCCCAAATAGAAGGACCTTGAACAAACCATTTTGTCCAAATTGGGAAACACTACAGATCTTTCCCCAAATATTTAAGCAGTGTTTGCCAATTTGGGGTAGTTATTATATAGTAGTTATTGCATATTATTAGTCATTACTTATCTCACATTCACCACCCCAAATAGAAGGACCTTGAACAAACCATGTTTTGTCCAAATTGGGAAACACTGCAGATCTTTCCCCAAATATTTAAGTAGTGTTTGCCCCCAAAAACTTAAGCCCCCAAAACTAGATGAATCCTGGCGCTGGGTTTCAATCTCCGTCGGCCTTCGCTTTGGTCTTGGCAGCGTCCCACCGGTGATGTTGGCCAACATGTCGTTTTCATGCGTGGGCTCAGTATTCCATACATATGTTAAATATGTTATCGCATAAATTAAACTTATCTGAGTAAAGCCTTTTTAATTCCATCTATAAAATCTATATTTGCCAGATCTCTGCAACCACATTGGTTAAAACTGTTCCAAGACACTTTTCCGAGAATCCAACCCTGCAATGTGCGCTATGTGTCTGGCTTGATCAGATCGCTCGGCTGAGAGGCTGGTTTGGCTATGCTGTTGTCATGAGTAAAAATGTTGGACTTGACAAGGGAACCTCCCAATCGAATTCCAGTTGGCCAACATCAGGGTTTGCAAACGGTGCCATGAAATCGATGGTGCAGGTTGCAGCATTAGATCACTACGGTTCGATCGCTCTGTGCCAATGGAGGCACACTCTCATGGGAAGGTCTGAAACGCAGGTTAATTGTTGGAGACTTACAGTGAGATAACTATTTGGCTCAACTTTGAAGTATCGACTTGAATGAAACAAACACAAGTTTTGACCATTGACACATAATATTCAGCTGTTGAACACATATGTGATAACTTTTGTGTCACACAAGTTTTGACCATTGACACATAATATTCAGCTGTTGAACACATATGTGATAACTTTTGTGTCGTTCCAAAACCTTCCAATTGAACCCTTTGGTCCCGGTCCAGGTTTCAGCGCTTGGACACCACATCGAGAAGGTACGCTCTTGCATGGGCAGGAGTTGGCACTTCAAAACTATTTGAAACCATTAAAGGATTTGAAAGTTAAACGTCAAGCACATGGATTTCAAGGGGTTCATTTACCTCCTGACCATTCTTTTGGTTTGGGTGACCAAGAAACGCTGGCAATGCTTGCAGGCTGTGATGGCTTGCAGCCCCTCTTCACATGAGGTGTGGCTGGTTGGGAACTATGTTCCAATTTGATAAGTTTTAAAAAAACATAGATAAATTGGTGAGCTAGTGACGGCTAGTGAAGTAAACAGGGGTTATGCAATTTTACTCTCCTGAAGCCCTCTGCGATATGGACCCTGAAGCCCATGGTTTTTGATATTCACTTGATCACCCCACCGACCCAAAAGCGTTTTCATATTTGTTTATATTTGTTTCATATGCCACAATTTGGCATGCCCATGAAAACATCAGACAAATGTGGTAAATTTTTCTGATGTTCCCTAATCTTGGTTGATACATAGTGTTCCCTAATGATTGATACATAGTGGCAATATCCCCATATGTTCGATGAAGTATGTTGATACGCTTTTTACATGTGAGTGGAAAATGGTGGCCATTCAACAGCAATATATCAGGGACCTTTCAATCGAATAGGGAAGTAACCGAATTGAAAAACAAATAGCATGGTAGTACAAATCAATTTGTTTTGAAACATCAAGTGAGTTTGTTTTGAAACATCAAATGAATTTGGTGGAGTAGGGATTCAGGATCCAAGACCCGAAACCATTGTCCTAGCCCTCAGCTGCTTCAGTCGTCCAACCTCAGCCAATCGCAGCATTTGGCTTGGTGTATAAAAGGTTGGTGTTTCGATTTGGGCGATTGCAATGGCCCTTCAAGGGGAGTTGCCTATTAAGCCATTGGCTTCATGGAAAACATGGTGGTCAGGTTCCGATCAGGCTCAGAAAATCGCAGCTAGCATTCAGCACCACATTGACCCTACGAAGATGCCAGGTGATGGGAAACTGGTTCAGCTCAAATTTACGGGAAAGGTTACCCAGGAAGATCTGAATGATCACCATACCTCAAAGGTGGTTGAGGGGCTCCTGGAGGCCTACCCATCTTCTAGAGAACCCAGTGGCTACCTTCTTGGTGATTCCGTTATGGTGTTGAACAAGATGTTGGGGGGTGCCATATTTGGTCTTCAAAAAGCCAACCCGGTGGACGAAAAGGCTAGGCGGGACAAAGCCTTAAAGCAAGGGGCCTACCTCAAAATGTTGTTGTCCTATGCACGTGTGTCCAGTGGAAGATCAGCAAAAGGTAGGTCCCCCACAGTGACCTATTTGAAGGAACTTGCATTGGCCAAGGGTCGCCCAGAAAGGAAGGGTAAGGGTTCCAGTAGTCCTTCATCAACAGCTTCTACTACATCCGAAGTGACCCTCCTTCTTGATGGTCGCCCCATTACGTGTTTGGATGATGACACCTCGAGTCCTGCAACTTCTAGTGTTGAGAAGCTAGGCAAAACAATGATAAACCAGTATTTACTTGCTGATTGTTTATACTGTTTTACTTTATCTTTGGGGTTTCTTTTGTATAGGACATTTGCTCCCAACCCAAGCACTCTCATCTGAGGACCGCGGCCAGTTCCACGAATGTGGCTGAGACTGATGTTGTGGCTCAGACCTTGATGCTGCTTGGGTCGCTTGATCAAATGAAATATGTTTGCAACCGGTGTATACAACAGGGGTACACAGTAAAATCACAATATATTATGTTCCACCTACAGGGAAATGAATTCTTTGGTATGTAATTGACTCTTTTAGCAGTAAAGTCTCAGAGTTTCAACCACTTGTAGCTAAGGTTGGATCCAAATGCTGCATGCAGCCAAGAACATATGAGTCGTTGCATCGAGGCAAGGTTTGGGAGAACCACATAAATACTTAAAGGTTCCAACATACACACAGGGGCACAGTGTTTTGATGCGTCCACCTGTTGTTTTGTCAAAATGGGGTTCTTTCATTGGTGACAGCAACATTGTAAATAGATTACCTCACATCCACAATATTATACAACCACATTCTGGCGAACCGCAAGATTGCAGGACCTTGTGGAGTCAGATCATTTGCCACGTGGGAGCTTGGAAGAAGCGTTTGGTCTGGTGTGTGATGAGCCTGACCCTGGTCTTATCCCCTTAGAAGGTGATGGGTCCACAAATGCCACCGAGACCACATCCAATGGTGTGAATGGAACGCTTGAGAAAACCAGTCACTCTGTTTCAAAACAGCCTGTATCAGTTTTTGTCTAGCTTTGGGGTTACAATGTTTTGGGTTAGGCATACCTCTCTTGAAAAATGATAAACCATAGTGTGTACAATTGGGTGCCCATAACCTGGCTAGGTCATGATGGTGGAGATGGTGGTGATCATGGACCTTCTACCATGCCGCAGCCTGGTGTTCCACTCCGGCGCCGTACCAAGGGTCCAGCCCTATCCCGGCCCATGGTGTCTGACCCTTTGGTGCCACCCAGTGAACCAAAAGGGCATGTTGATGATCATGTTGGTGAGGCCACAAAAGAGCACCAAGTACCAAACCCCCATGAGCAGCTCCAGCTAGTTGTTACCTGGCACTAACCAGTGTTTTCCATGGATCCAATTTTGAACTGGTTAACCCAGCCACTGATATTAATTGGATATTGATCTGTATAACTAACTACTGGCTGGATCTTGTTATTTTCTTACCCATATTTGTTCAATGTATTGGTTACCTTGTTATATTTTTCTTGGGGAATAAAGTTATATAAATCTGTTCTTTTCCACAATTAACCCTTGGCCATTTTGTAGGATGCAAAGAAACCCCAGAAGATCGCCAAGAAGAGGGCTGTGGCCGCGGCTGAAGCAGAGGCTGCAGATGGCGCACCCTCCAAGAAACCAAAGTCAGAACCTGGAAACCAGAATGAGCTTCCAGTGCCAGACGGTCGGGGTTGGGAAACACGGCATACTGACAAATATGCATATCCCTATATATATATTTATTTATTTATTTATTTGTTCATTTATTCAATTTTTAATCAAGCAAATGCACATACATGCATACATACATACACACATGCATACATACATACATACATACATACATACATACATATATATATAGTTGTGTGTGCATACATTCCATGCATACAAATATGCAAACTCAAATAGACATATATTGCTATTTGAACACACGTGCTACGAATACAAACAAAGACATTTATATAGCCACACAGTCTTACACTTAAGTATGTATATATATATATGATACCACAAGTCTCAAAATGAGGTGCCCTTTTGTACTCCTATTAAAGTATCCCTTTCAAAACAACAATATCCACATATATGTTGTAGATACAGTTTATCCCAAAAACTGTGTAATTACCTAACATAATACTCATATGTTGTTTGCAGGCCTCAATAACTGTCCAGGCCATAAACATACTTGCATTGCCCTGGTCAGGAATGCCAGAAGAATGCTTACCATGTGATGGCAAGAGGGGTCGTCTTTCGTATACTATCTTCAATGAGGCCAGTGGAGCCAAGGTGGAAGTGCTTTTGAAAGGCCGTGCCTTTCGCATTTCGAAATTGGCTCGGTTTGACAAGACCGGTTACTTGGCAATAAGGCACATCTATTCCATTTTAATAGGGGGTTCTTTCTCAAACACTACGTTTGTATGTTTCTGAAACAACCTTTAGCTAAGGGCATCCTATCCCCATTCCAGTGGTCAAGCAGCGCCCCTGGGGCAACAACATCGCAGATGCCTGGGAGGAGATCAAGAAGTTATGTGGTTGGCAAAGCCCAGGATGCTAGCTGACATCATTATCATTGTAGCTTCCCTGCGCCTAGATGTGTTCAATGGTCAAATAGATCACCAATTCAAATATCAAATTCATCCATCACTGTTGTATGAAACAACAGTGCCAATTATGTGATTTAGACATTGCCTCACCGGCTAGTGGTCTCAGCACTTTGGGGTGTGTTGCGCTTGTGTGAAAAAGAATGTGCTTTTCGATCCCTTCATCTCACCCTATAGCATTGTGGGTCCATGCATGTTTTCATTATTCTGCCAAACCATATCACTTGTTCTGCTAGGCTACTCCCATACATATCATACATGCTCCTCAATAAGTATATAGTGTTCAGCAGCTTTTGCAGAGATCAAAACATTTGTTTGGGGGGACGTTCAATCGATCCCTTTGTTTAGCTAGAGACATGGTCCTGCATGTGATGAAAACCACCCGGAGCCAGAAGATTTGGAATGAGACAAAGATGAAGAAAAGAGCCAAAGATGTGAAGAGAGTTCGGGCTTCCAAAAAGGAATCGTCGAAGCAAGGGATGGCCATTTCTCGCTCCATTGACGTGTTCCAGGGTCGATGTGAGAAGGCTAAGGATCAGGTGGGGTATGATCTATATATGTATACATCAAATTGGTTCTACAAAGAAAAAACCAAGGAGTTGTTGTTAATCTATATATGTATACATCAAATTGGTTCCCCTAGCTGATCTCATCCCTGCAAGTTACATACGATGCTCCGGAGATTGGGTGGCATTGGGGCCCCCGCAGTGGTGATGCAGTTGGTCACCTTGATGTTCATGAACCTTGGACCGATCAACATCAATCTGGATGCATGTGAGTATTTCGCAGGAGAGCAAGCAGTTCCTATCCAGCAGCATAAGTTTCATTGATTGGTCTAGCCTATTCCCTATCCAGCAACATAAGTTTCATTGATTGGTCTATAGTCTATTCCCATGTAGTTGGCTTGGGTGGTATTACAAAAGGTCAGATACATGTTGGTGGACCCTGGCCCCAGCAGATGAGGTGACATCAGCCTGGGCTGGCAATGGATATCGGATTGCTCCATTTGAGATCAAACTGAACCCATTGATGGACATTTTGTCAGTTCCCGGGTTCCTTGGTGAGTTTTCATCATTTCCCTCAAGGACTTGTTGAAACAGAGCTGAAACAGAGCTGTTAAACTTTCAACCTTGCATGATAGCATTGGGTATCCTGGGTAATTCATCCAGCAGGGTTATTAATCCTAGGTTTTGTATGGCACTGCTGATGGTGATGATGGTCAAAGACCATGGTTTTTCGATGATAGCCACGGTGTGCAGTTCGTGGGTGTTTGTATCCCGATCTGTGATGCTTGGCTGGTTAACTTGAAAGGGTGTTCCAAAGATCTAAAACAATAGGGTGTTTCTCTTTGATCAGCTGTGACAGGGCCCCAGCCAGTGGTCTCCATGTTGTCCCTTCCAGCCAGTGGTCCATGTGATCCGGCCTCAGGACAAAGCGATCTCTCTGGCAGCCACTTGGGGACAGCTCAGTGAAATCTGTGAAGTGTGGCAACGTGACTGGGCATTGAATAGCTTATGTGTGTTAAATATGTGTACATATAGAGAGTGATATAGATGATAAACATAAAGGTATCGATATGTCCCACAATCCCCATCAATATATAGGGTATATATAGTTGTTTGAGACATACCCATATATATATATATATATATATAGAATGGGGTCTTGTTCAACCTATGAAAGGTAATGCTAGGGATCCCAGATATATCTTTTGGGGTTTTGGGGATTGTTCATTCTACCCTTGGAAAAGGTGATGGTGGCTCGAATGGCCCTGATCATATGGATACTTGAGTCGAAGCTTGCAATGTGGCTCTATGAACAACCCCACACATCGATGCTCTTTCAGCACCCAAGAATGCAGGAGTTGCTGAAGTCCTTGAATGTGTATAGGTGTCATATGTATATGGGTAGCTACGGTACCAAGTCACCGAAGCCTACACACCTTTGGTCACCTACACCTACAGTGAATATGTTTAACCTACCCCTGCCTGGGGGCAAGGAATGGGCACCCATGGTGTCCAAGAAGCTGATGCCCGATGGGCGTGTCCAAGTTACGGGCAACAGCTTGTTGAAAAATTCCCAAACATATCCACGTGAGTTTGGATTTGCAACCCTTCGGGTGTGGAAAATGACTGAACAAAGGGAGTTTCCAAAGGAAAACACCCCTCCCAAAAACCTTTTGCAGATGAAGGCAAAAGACAGCTGGAAAGATGCTGATCTCAAAGATGTGTTTCAATTTCTTAGCTTGGGAACATTCAAATCGTGAGGTTTCAAAAACATCACGTGCGTAAGTTGCACTTGTAACTTCGCAAATTAGAAATTAGAAATTCGATCAGAACAAGTGTGCCAATCAGCGGGGCAAAACAGTTTCACCAGGCAGCAGGAACCACCAATGAGTAGGGAAATATGGGGAAATGTGATCTAAAATTCCCTTTCCATATCTATATAACTCTATTTATAGATATCTATCTAATTACATGGTGATGGGACAATCTTCCTCCAGGGGAAATGTGATCTAAAATTCCCTTTCCATACCTATATAACTCTATTTATAGATATCTATCTAATTACATGGTGATGGGACAATCTTCCTCCAGGGGAATGTGATCTAAAATTCCCTTTCCATATCTATATAACTTATCTAATCTTATCTAATCTAATCTAATCTAATCTATCTTATCTAATCTAATCTAATCTAATCTATCTTATCTTATCTAATCTAATCTAATCTAATCTATCTTATCTTATCTTATCTAATCTAATCTATCTTATCTAATCTAATCTAATCTATCTTATCTTATCTAATCTAATCTAATCTAATCTATCTTATCTTATCTTATCTAATCTAATCTAATCTATCTTATCTAATCTAATCTAATCTATCTTATCTTATCTAATCTAATCTAATCTATCTTATCTTATCTTATCTAATCTAATCTGATCTAATCTAATCTACTCTAATCTAATCTAATCTAATCTAATTAATCTATCTTTATGAACCCCATCCAACTATTCATATAGCCCCCCCCTATCCAGCCCCGTGGGTGTCACCATGGCTCCGTGCCAGGTGCTGCTTTGACCTTGGATATGAAAAGATGCTCAGCTCTGGTGCAAGAAGATGGACCAGGTGCCAACCCTGACTTGGGAAATATGGTACTTTGATAAAAAATGGATCAGTGGGAAATTTTCTGAAAAAACATGATACCCCGTGATGCCGTGAAAACTCCGTGAAACGTCCGTGAAAACTCGTGAAAGTTCACGCTCATGGGGATAGGTGGAAGTTATGGCATGGGGTCCAAAGATTGTTAGTTTTGAAAGGTCATTTCATCCAAAACTTGTTATTGGGAAAGGTTTGAAATGTCATTTCATCCAAAACTTGTCATTGAGATAAAGTTTTGAAATGTCATTTCATCCAAAACTTACTATTTATTATTGGGATAAGGTTTTGAAATGTCATGTCATCCAAAACTTATTATTGAGATAATGCTTGAAATGCCATTTCATCCAAAACGTATTTTATCTGAAGCCTTGCAATATCAAAGGCTTGGTGGGTGACCTGTGAGGGATGTCTGGCATTCCAATGCATCCTAGCATGGCTGCTGTGCAAACACCGCCTCAGGCTGGGGTGGAACGCCACACAACCCCAGAGAACATACGTCGTTTTTTTGACCCCAACACTTATCGAGTGTTATCACCACCATCAAAGGGGATAGGGTGTGCTGAGCCAACCAGCTGTCAGAAGCGACCACCACCATCGGATGCTTCCAGCAGTGCACCTCCAGCGGCCAAACCAAAGATGATGCAGAGAGAGGAGTTGATGGAAAAGTTTAAGCTGGCAGCCAAGCTTAATGGGATCGAGTGGGATGATCTCGCTGTTACTGGGCTGACGTTTGGTTCAAGTTGTTTTAAGCCATTTAAGGTAACCATAAATCGTATTGTCAAAAACATGATTTTCCTACAGTATGGGGTACACCATGTATTGATGAAAATTTTCCTACGGTATGGGGTACACCATGTATTGTTGAAAATCCATGGTTTTGGGATGCCAATCATTAGAAGGCTGACATAGCAAGCACTATACCTCCATCTTCAGCCTCAATGGCCCCTTCACAGACACAAGATGACCTTGATGGTGAAACCATGTCAGACATAATAATGGCTGAACTTGAGAGGGAAGTTGAAGCTGCCATGAACAGCGTCGTGGGTTCAGAGGGGCACCCTTCTCTTCAAGTGGGACACGATGTGCAAGATCCAGGACAAGGACAGCAAGCAGTGGCTCCAGTTCTTCCAGGACAAGGACAACAAGCAGTGGCTCCAGTTCTTCCAGGACAAGGACAACAAGCTCCAGCGGCTTCAGTTCATCCAGGACAAGGACAACAAGCAGTGGCTCCAGTTCTTCCAGGACAAGGACAACAAGCAATGGCTCCAGTTCTTCCAGGACAAGGACAACAAGCTCCAGCGGCTTCAGTTCATCCAGCACAAGGACAACAAGCAGTGGCTCCAGTTCTTCCAGGGCAAGGACAACAAGCTCCAGCGGCTTCAGTTCATCCAGGACAAGGACAACAAGCAGTGGCCCCAGTTCTTCCAGGACAAGGACAACAAGCTCCAGCGGCTTCAGTTCATCCAGGACAAGGACAACAAGCAGTGGCTCCAGTTCTTCCAGGACAAGGACAGCAAGGGCAAGCAGTGGCTCCAGTTCTTCCAGGACAAGGACAGGGACAACTAGCTCCAGCGGCCCCAGTTCATCCAGGACAACAAGCAGCGGATCCAATTCTTCCAGGACAAGGACAGCAAGCTCCAGCAGCTTCAGTTTTTCCAGGACAAGGACAACAAGCTCCAGCAGCTTCAGTGCTTCCAGGACAAGGGCAACAGGCTCCAGCAGCTTCAGTTCCAGGACAAGGACAAGCTGCAGTTCTTCCAGGGCAAGGACAACAAGCAGTGGCTCCAGTTCTTCCAGGACAAGGACAGCAAGGGCAAGCAGTGGCTCCAGTTCTTCCAGGACAAGGACAGGGACAACTAGCTCCAGCGGCCCCAGTTCACCCAGGACAACACGCAGCGGATCCAGTTCTTCCAGGACAAGGGCAGCAAGCTCCAGCAGCTTCAGTTCTTCCAGGACAAGGACAACAAGCTCCAGCAGCTTCAGTTCTTCCAGGACAAGGACAACAAGCTCCAGCAGCTTCAGTTCTTCCAGGACAAGGACAACAAGCTCCAGCAGCTTCAGTTCCAGGACAAGGACAACAGGCTCCAGCAGCTTCAGTTCCAGGACAAGGACAACAAGCTCCAGCAGCTTCAGTTCCAGGACAAGGACAACAGGCTCCAGCAGCTTCAGTTCCAGGACAGGCTGCAGCACCCCCAGTGCAGCCACCAGGACAAGGACAAGGACAAGCTGGTGCTTTGACTGTGCCACTGCTTCCAAGCCAGGGGGGACAAGCCACTACCACTCCTCACAGTTTGCCGGGGATGGTTGAGCAAGCAGTGGTGGGTGCCACTCAGAATGCTCAAGATCGAAAACGGGCCATTGAGAATGCAGGCGTGGCAACATCCTCAACGCATCGCGCTGAGTACATGGCTTTTTTGAGGGCAGCCAAGCACCCGTGCCATGGCATACTTAGTTGTATTTTTTTTAAAATCAACACCAAAATTATACAATGTAAATCCCCATAGATGGCTACATAGGCTTATGTACACCTCCCAAATTGGTATTTAAATATGTACATATAGAAAGAGGGGATTATATATTATGTAGTTATTTATGTATAATACATGTATATATATATATGTTTATCCCAAACTCCAAAACCAACAACTATAATTTTCATAATTTCCACAAGGGTTAGCTTTGCCCACATGAGGGAAAACATGGACCCCAGTGTGGCTGCTATGTTTGCAGATGCCAACAAGAAGAAGGATCTCTTCAACTTGTGGCTGACTCATGCCCGTGACTTTGGGAGGGTGACCCTTGAGGTGTCCCGTCGCAACACCCAAAGGCAGTCAGCCCATGCCAACACGGTGACTTGGAGCCGGGCCCAGCTTGAGCAATCTGGCAGGTATACTGCCACTGACATCGATGACCTGATCCAGAGGGCTGTGGCAGCTGGTCGGTTCATTGATGACCCCAACTTTCCTGGAGTTGAACGTTTGCGTCGCTACATGATTGTTGATGAAGTTGGCCAACAGACTGCCAACATTCGTGAGGATACCACCGAGATCAACAACCAGGGTGCAGTGTCTACGCAGGAAGCTGTGTCCCTGACCAACCAAGGACCATCTGCAAAATAGATCATGTTGGGGTCCATGTTGTTTATTTATATATTTATTTATCTGGTTTTTCAATTTATTTATAGTGACTGTAGACCATCATAACATACACCAAGAGGGATTTACATAAAGCATTGTTGCTTGAAAGACTCATCGGGTTTGAAAAGGTGTAGGTCCAGTTGAAGGTATCCCCAAATGACATAGTATGACATACCATTTGTTTTTGAGTCCATGTTTGAAACAAACACATATTTTGTTCCATCCATGTCCACTCTACCTACTCTACCTGAGCCACTCCCACAGGAGCTGATCTTTCTCAGGGCCAAGCCCCTGCTTTGGCAGATGTGCTGGGTGACAACGGAGGTCCTGCAGGTGCTGGTGGCAAAGGCTGTGCCAAGGCCAAACCCAAGCCAAAACCCAAGGGTAAGGGAAAAGGTGGAAAGTCCAGCAATGAGGTGGCTTCGGGTTCGGGTGATCCAGCCAATGGTGATCAACCACAGCCCGAAGCAGAAACAACCCCGTTGCAGAGAGCAAAGGCTTTGGCAAAATCAGTGTTGCTAGGCTAATCCTCAACCCAGTAACAGTTTCAATTAGGGTACCTTTTTTAAATTCAGTAAACCTATGTTGCACCACGTGGGTAGCCAAAGTAATTGTTTGATGTGGTCTTTCCAATGTGCCCCTACCTAAGGCTTAAGGAGGCAGAGGAAGCCAGGAGCACATGCGTTTCCATTGAGAACTTGGAATGCAGCAGTGAACTTCGTGAGGCCCTGTTGCAACATGCAACAGCTATGACTGAGCTGTACAGAACCCTGAGTAAGATGGTTGCGGATTCCATCAATGATGATTCGGCCTATTCCCCTCTGTTTGAAAGGGCCACCATTTTTTCCAATTGGTATAAGCTGCGAAAGAAGGTGGCCAACAGCATGAAGGCTGCGGCTTCATCATCTTCTGCTTAGGAAAGCAAAGGAAATATGGGGAGAAACCTTGCACTATGGAACCACATTTCTATTTGAGGCACTCTTCAAACAACATAATTAACAACTCTTCATCTTTTGTGGGAACCCCCTGGAAAACACTTTGAAGTAAATAGGTAAAACCAATCCAGATCTTTTGAACGTGGTGTAGGGGTTTCCCCATAGGAGTTTTGACAGTGCGGCATCAATGGTGCCATGATTATCGATTGCCTGGGGTGGGCAAAGATTTGGCTGGCAGTGTGCACATCGCGCAAGAAAAACTCGTTGGGTTCTGTTCAGATTTGCCAAGCCCTTGCTAAGATTTGCATCCCCTATTAGCCAATATAATACAGAGTACTACTTCTTCTTGGCGTTAAGATGTTCAACAGGGAATGAGATGTTTGGTATCCCTACAAATTTGTTGGTTCATAGATATATCATGCAGGTGATTCCCCATAACTATCTAACATGATTCAATTTCTAAAACTCCAAGCCATGAGGTTACCCATTTAGCGAAGCCAATGCTGGGGCATCTTCAAAACAGTGGTAATGGCCACAAGTTATGTACGAGTTTATTCAACAACATAATATAACCCAAAAACACAATGTTTTTTCTTTGGCGTACATGCCCACTTACCCAAAGATACCAGTATATTTGTTTCCATCATGATGACTCGCCAGGTGCCAATCCTCGTCGAAGACGTGTGACCGAGCCTGGTGGCGAGCTTGCCCGACAGCTACTTTGGGACGTGTCTCGAGGGGATTCTTGGTCAGTTTGTTTCAAACAAAAAAATACACGACTGGCTTTGGTAGCGTTAGAAAAAAGTAGTGCAGTGTTTGTGTTTCCCAATATTAAATGAAACATATGAACATATGTGGCCATGTGTCCTGAGTGATGGGTATATAGCTGGGGAAGCCTGTAACCACATATAGATTTTACAAACATGTTGAACTTGAAACCCAAAATCTCGGAGGGGTAGCATGGTCAGATGCTCCAACCCAAAATTTCTTGTGGCACAACAGCTCAAGGAAATCCATGTTACGACTGCGCAGAGATATGCTGCTGCGGCCTACAATGACGGGCTTACCGAGGGCACAATTAGGGATTTGGCATCGTTGGCCACTTGGGGTCGCAATCCCCAAAATTGTGAAAGAGACCTTCATCGATGGATGCCTTATGCATATGATTCAGGTCTTAAGACGCATTCAACTGCAATTGAAGTCTACAACCCTGATACTGCCAAGATTGAAATGATGGAGATCCCGGTGCTTTTGGCTTCAGATGTTTTGAATGCTTTGTGGAGAAAGCAAGACCCAAAACTGTGGGATGAATGCATTGGTGCAACAAGTGAAAACTGTAGAGAATACTGGGAGTATGCTGAAATGGATTGGGCCACTGACCATCCTGTTATACAGTTTTTTGGATGCACTTTATTAGCTTTCTGTTTCCCATCCCAATCTTTCTTTGGCCAAACATACCCATGTTTCCAACCGGCCCCCTGTTGTGCCTCAGGCAAGGGCTTCACGAATGCACTTTCCCGGAGCCTGGGCAAACATGCGTGGATATAGTTTTTCAAGTGGTAATATTTATGTATGCATCTATTTCTATTCTAAAAGAATGAGATGGGTAGGAATATTTAGCATAGGGTATTATATAAAGGGATATAGTTATCATAGGGTGCCATATTTCAAATGAATATTCATCCTCTATATATCCATCATCTTTCCTCCCATCTTATCTTTCTACCTGTCTACCCATCCATCTTTCCATTCATCTATCCATCCACCTATCCATCCATCTACCCATCCATCTCTCTACCCAACGGTTTGGTATCTGTGTTGAGGTTTCGACAGAAACTTGCTAAGGTAAAATGGTTTACGGATGGTGCCCAATTCCACCGAAACCATGAACTGATCATATGGCTTTGGAGCAGCACTATGGCCAAAACAAACTGGTGTACCAAGTTCGCTTTTGCATGCGTCCCCATGAGATTGCTTCCAAGCAAATCTTTGCGGGCTAAAGCAAATCGAGCAATCACCAAAGTGATTGCGTGGGACAGCCCCTTTTCAAAATTCAAATGTATGTCTTTTGTCTTTAATGATATGATTTTTTTGTTTCGGGGAATCCATGCAAAGGTCGACAAACCCAAAGTTCCAGCCTTGTTCTCAGGTAAGTCATTGCTCGAAGGCATCTTTCCTTCCCATGATCAATTTGGGAACAACCTCATTGGCGACCGCGCTTTGAAAGCTGGAACCCCAATTTGTGGCGGATGGCGTGCTGGATTTGAATCTTGGTGTGGGGATTGGAAAGAACGATCTCTGTCACATTGTTTCGTGAAGCGAAACTATCAATCAACCCAAGTATGTGATCAGTGTGATGCAATCAAACCATTTGCAGCCACATCGCCAGATTTGCTTCGCTACATCTATACTGATTTTCGGTTGGATGCCCCGTGGACCACAACGATCAGAGATCATCAAACCTACTTGGACCAAACACCAGCTGGCCATGTGACTCCTTGGGTTGAGGTTCCGGGGTTTACAATAACCCGAGTGAAGTGGGACTCAGCACACACAATTTTGCTGGGTGTAGGGAAGGACTTATGTGCCAGCTTCCTCTATGATTTCGTTTTTTGGCTCTACTAATCAGCTGGGAATTTTTTGAATCCTTTCCACCAAAAAAAATATAGGTAATGTCTGAATTTGTCATTGGGAATATGGTTCTATACCTTATTGGGAAAATACATGGTTTGGTTATCACCAGTTAAAAGGTTTCTACATCCCATCTCAATGAAGTTCTTCCACGTGGAGGGCCACCACTACAATGCATGTATGGGATGCTTCTGGAACCAACTGATACTGGAAACGTTCTGATGGGAAAGTTGGGATCGGGATTCCGACGCTGGTGCCGGCTTGGGAAGAAGGTGGACATCCCACCATGTGTGTGGAATTTACACCTGATAGGACGTGGAGAAACTGATGGTAGAAACTACCCAGAGTTTGACTCTAACGTGAAGGCGGCCCATACCAAGATCATCTTATTTTTCCTTGCTGAGTTGGCCCATGAATTTTTTGACCGTTGCCAATGTATTTTGGAATGATTGACAAGTTTTTTCTCTTACATATATGTCTCTTACATATGTGTCTCATACATACATGTCTCATTCATATATATATATATATATGTCTCATACATATATGTCTCATACATATATGTCTCATACATATGTGTCTCATTCATATATGTCTCATACATATATGTCTCATACATATATGTCTCATACATATATGTCTCATACATACATGTCTCATACATACATGTCTCATACATACATACATACATACATACATACATACATACATACATACATACATACATACATACATACATACATACATACATACATACATACATACATACATACA
>Ga0126342_10010496_pt1 | contig 16572 bp, 20 predicted proteins | sample Cyp1metagenome_FD_92528 | JGI IMG/M metagenome (GOLD analysis project Ga0126342, IMG submission 92528) | Coral microbial communities from Lord Howe Island, Old Settlement Bay, Australia - Cyphastrea 1 metagenome | ecosystem: Host-associated > Invertebrates > Cnidaria > Coral ... | reverse complement strand
TGGAGATGAAATGGAGATGACATGATTATGACAATGATAAGACAACTGCGACAATGTACTATGATGCAGAATGATGCATTACTATTTTGATGTCTTTTGGAGAGTTTTGGAGATGAAACACAATGGACACGTCATTTGCCATCAGTGGAAGCTGGCCGGTGGCCTCCGATGATGATGAAGGGATCAAAGTGAGAGCCATACGGATCTAATATGATATAATATGATCATATAATTATATGATCATATATGATCTAATTCATTCCCATCCCCTACTGGTAATCCTATGACAACCCAACCAGAACCAGGATGAATCTGTGAGTTTCTGCCATTGCTTCCAGCATCTCCGCAATCTGCGTCTAAGCTTGGACATGTCCCTGCCTCATACAAGAGCATGGGGTGCTTGCTGTCCACGCGTTCCAACTTCACAGCCAATTCCTTCCCCGTCCTTGCTGTCAGGGCTTTTCATGGAGCAGCTGCAAATGCCTGGTGTTTTACCTCTGCCATCCCTCTGTCCATCCCTTTTTCCATGAGATGGTGTGACACTCTCATTTGCCGTCTATTTCTACGTGTTGCCTTTTCTCCTTTTTCCCTGTATGTTTCAATTCATTACTTTATTTTCCTGGTGTCTGCTCTCACTTCCCCTTTTATCTTCACACTGACTCAGCAGTATGATGACGTCGCTTCTCCATGCCCACCAAAGGCTCCTCTATCCCCTGCAAACCCCGCCGAATCCCAATGCCATCCACATATTTTTTTCGTGAGATTACCTACTTAGTCCCTTAAACCAACTTGAATCCCAATCATTCCCACATTTGTTAATCAACATCATCCTGGTTGTCACATCTGTTCAGCCTCTCCGCTGCTGGAATCCCTAAAAATAGCGAAACCGCCGATGACATCGGGATCCCACATGGTCCCGCCATACCAAGGGGATCCATTGGGATCCGGGCTGGGAATCGACCGCATAGTAAATCTCACCAAAAGATCCACTACCGAGCTTACGGCCCAGGCAGTAGATGTTGCCTACCTCGGTGTGGGGAGGACAAGATGAGCTGAGCCAAAGCAAACAGCGGCAAACAATCGCTTAAAATGAATGAGAGAATGATCGGAGGTTGCATGCACAATCATGCACACTCGGATTTTGAGTTTTGAGGTTGACTTTTGATTTTCTTTGTTTGTTCTCACATTCTGATCCGCGATTTTTTGGGCTGAAGGACTCAATTATGGGAGAACACCTGGAGGCTTCAAGCTGAAAGGGAAAGTTTGAGACCGACCCTTGTGGGCGCTTGTGGGCCTTTTCATCCCACGATCGACCCGTTTGGCAAAAGTCAAGAGATGTCAAGAGGCTTTGCCCAGCCGTTGCATCACGGAATCTTGCTGCTGACCTTGGTCCATGCCGTGGCAAGAAGCAGCTAACACCATCTGAATCTGACACGGTCCGGAAAATCAGCGCTGGTATTCGCAAAGTCGGCACTCCTTTTTTTACTCAAAGTGCGCAATCACAGACCGAATTGCGGCCTCATGGCATTCTTCGCAGACGCCCTCCTTAGAGAATGGTGTGTGGTGCTTCGCTGCTAAGCTCTAATCAGAGTGAAGTATTGGATGCTTGGAGAGATGACAATCATGACGATGCTGCTGCTGCATCCAAGTCTCACAGACCCCGTCCTGTAGATTCCACACGAACAAGCGACCATCATAGGTCCCACTGACCGCACGTTTGGCCGTAAAGTCGCTGGCCAAAGTGCACACTGACAGACCTCGCCAACCTCAAACAACGAACTCGCCATGGCCAGGACTCTTTGGTATTTTGAAGCATCCCTACCAAGGCTCTAAGCTAGTGGTATGATACTGTATGATGATTACATTACACCATTCATGACTCATTCATGAGATGCATCACATATACCTACAGAATCTAAACGTTGTATTATTTAATATCTGCATACCAAATACATGTATATATACACAATATATTCGAAATTCCTAGAATATGTTCAGAAACACAATAGCTCAACGTAACATGGCACAACTCACACGTGGGTGTTTCTTAAAATGGGGGATCCGCAAGTCACCCTATAGGTTTCAACACTTAGTCATGGCCATCGACTTGGATGATGCAAAGGGGTAACATCATGACTTAGAGAAACCCTCCATATTAATATAAGCATCGTATAGTGTGTTAACCATAGATATTAATCAAATATAAATCACACTAACCATAGTTATAGTTATAATTGCCATTATCAACCGCATCAACCAAGTTAACCATACCATCATATTAACAATATTAACCATATCAAGCATATTAACCATATCAATCACATCAACCATATTAACCACCATTAACCACTATACAACCACTATATCATGATCCACCAAAAGCGCTCCACCACGCTCCGCGTCGGGCAGCTTTGCAGCGGCTCATCCCCCCGTAAATCCCAGAGCTCCAGGGATCCATCGAAGCTGCCGCTGAGAGCGGCGAAGGATTGGTGGAAGGAGCGGTCCATGGACCACACCTGCCATCGGATGGCCATCGGATGGCCATATCCCCCACCAATTTTCGCCCCAGAGGGGAAAATGATGGAGGTGATTTGACCAAAGAAACCTAGATCCAACTTGGTATAACTTGATATAAGTTGATTGATTTAATTTGATTCAAACATCAAAAGATATGTGATTGAAGCACGATTCTGCCATAGTTAGGGCAAATAACTGGCAAATCACACGAAATCCGTCTTGAATTTGATACTTGCCCTTTTGCGGGATCAGTTTAGAGCAGTAGAGGGTACACAGCAAATGGCCATGGAAAATGAATTCAAAGCAGTGCTTTTCAGTTTCAAATAATTTTTCAGCTGTCACATTGCGTTTACCAACGGATATTGAAAGAGTCAGGGTCCTCTAATGTTCCATCTCCCCGTTTCAAACAAGGAGTTTGAGAACATGATGCACCATCAATATCTACAATTCCCTTGTCTGAAATCAGCAATTCCTGGGGATCGCCCCTCATGAATCTCAAAACATACCATTCATATCCATTCATTTTCATGGTGAGGCATGTGAGGCTGGCCATTTTTCGCCCAGAAACTGATGGGACATTGAAGCCCTGCACAAGGTAGGTGCAAACCTCAGCAGAGTTGGGACCCCATGGGTCCTCGGAACGCCTTCACTTGGCACAAGGAGTCCACAGGTGCCACAGGTCAGACTTGTTGCAATCAAGGGGCCATTCTGGAAATGTCCCATATACCTGAGCTGTGGCTGACCAGGCATCCCTGGTATACAAAGAGTGTCCAAAGTCGGAGCAAACCATTTCCAAGGAGCCATCTCCACCTTACCAACACATGGCATGTCCATAACTGCACTCTCTTCACAGCGAGGCCATTGATAATCAATTGCTGAGTGAGCAATTTCAACTTTGGAACCATTTAACATAATTTAACTCGATTACGCATCCCTGTCAGACGTCCGACATGGAACTCAAAGCAAACAGCTATGTCCGCAGGTATCTTGCTGGTTACCCTAGGGCAAGCTAACATACGCAAACCCATGGTTTTCCTGAGAAGTCCCCAGGGGAAAATGATTGGGTTGTCCATGTTGGTTTACCCCAGGGCGGTGCAAATTGTCATCACCAGGTTACAATAAATGCCATCATCAGAGCCACTGGCCGCCTTGCTGTGCTGGAAATCGGCTTGCACCACCTGTGCATCGCCCTTTTTCCATCTGGATGATGTTTGGGCCATCTTTGGATCAAGGCATGGAAAATTCATGGCTAACTTGTGGATGATTTATGATGATTTATGGGAATTTTTTGGATACTTCCTAATAAATCCACCAATCCCAAGTCCGGTTTTCCACCCCATGACCAAAAACATGGTTCCCGATATTGTACTAAACCACCAGCATTCCCAAGATTCACCATATTTCATCCAACATATATCCAAATATTTTAATTTGCTTCCCAAATTTCCCCAACAAATGGTTTAGTAACAAAATTTGGGAATAAATCGGAATAAACCACCCAAACTTTCCTAATATTGACTAAGCAATGACTAAGCCATCAAACAAATGATAAGATCTGATAAGTTTAGGTGGTTTAGTTGGCCAGGTTGACCAGCTTTGATCTCCTCCACCGCTCACGGGGATGAAACCTGTTGAACCGAAGTTGATTTCGGTTGATGCACTACCTGTTCCAACATCTAAAAAGAATCTAGAATCTAAACTTTACTAGCTCTTAAACATTTACTACCTTTTCAAACGTTCTATATTAAACATTATTAAACTATCGGATGGCGCCTTAAACAAACCACAAAAAAAAATCTGGGCGGATGCCGTGCCTGCACCAGTCCCTGGTGTCGACCTTCCAAGATGTGAGGCATCGCATCGTGCCCCTGCAGGTTTTGGCCGAGGAACATCATCTGCCAAGATTGGATTTTCCCATCGATTCACCATTTTCTTCACTGTGCCAAATCATTTTCCATGTTTCGCCATTTAATGTGCCATTCACCAAGATTTGATTCACCATGATTTGCCTGTGCCATTTGATTTTCCATGTTTTTTTTGCCTGTGCCACTGTGCCATTTAATGCATGTTATCAAACGATATCTCAAATGTTTAGTAGCTGAGCCACCCACAACGAATACATTTGTTGAATGAGTCAGTAAGGGAGGAACAAAAACATGCATCATGTAAAACAATGCGGAACGGTTTTAGTACTTCCATATGCTCTAGTTTGGTTTGCTCATTTGATTCTTGCTATCCCATGATCATGCTATGGCCAAATTGCAAGACGGTCTTTCGGGTCTACATTGGCATGCATTTGCAGCCGTGCATGTGCAATTACGCGAATCATATTTCATACCTCAACATACACATGTAAACATAAACCACATTCATAGAGAGATATTACACATTATTAGACCCATGCACATAAAATGCATGCTCGTGAAGATAAGTTTTTCCAGTCTCCATTTTGAACATCAGAGACACCTTTTGCCACTTTGCCCGGCCTCCTGAAAGTTCCAAACTTGTACAGAACCACCTTCATGGCCACTCACCTCACAGCGGAGTTCAACATGGACTATCTGCCCTAACGTCTACGTCTGGCTTACGTTGGAAGGTTTAATGTCAGGTCTAAGGGCAACAGGGTCCTGGAGGATTGCATGTGTGCAACTCCTTGGAGGATGTTGATCAGTTTGGTCACAGTAACTGCAAATGTGGATGGAAAGTAGGCAACAAGCGAAACCGCCAGCTGATTATTGATGGTGTACCCCACACAATATCCATCATCTATTCTGAATGCTTAGTGGTCATGCCACCATCTTCTCCCATTGTTGCCTATTTTGCCCGGTTGGCGGCTAAACTTGCCCTGCAAGCAAGCTCTCAGCCAGCCGAACATCATATCATTGTTTTGTATGTTTCTCTATGTATGGCTAAACACGGCCCTGGAATCAAACATGTCATGGCCATGGAAAATCACAGAATGTGAGTTGATTCATCTGTTGAAAGTCTGCAGCGCTACGCCTACCAAACGACAGTTGACCATTCACCATTTGCCCAATCAATGTGCCTAGAAAAAAGACAACGTAGGGGGCATCGTGGGGCCAAATGATGATAATTCCCAGGACTCAAAGCTTGAACATATTGGAATGGATCCCGCATATGAAACCTCTTTTAAAAGGGACTTCGGTCGGCCAGTGGAGTTCGCACATTTTCCACATGGTTTAACAAATCATTTTCCCCAAGAAATTGCTGCCAAGAACATGATCTCCCCAAGTGATTTTCAGAAGTTATCACTATTTAAAATTGGCTAACTGGGTGGATCTGGCTGTGGTTTTCACCCCATTAAATTGGATCTTCATCCCATTTCTATAGCTCGTCCATTCTGGGGGGACGGTCCCTGATCCCGGATCCAAGCGACTTCTTCAGCAAATGGGATGATTCCCCCTCCCACTAACCCATGATTTCTCCCAAGTTATTCCATTTGGTATCCCTATTCTAATCCCATCCCCTCATAACACCCCATGGATGGGACATGATGGAACTATCAATTATTAGCCACGATGACTCATGGATTGGGGGGTGGGATGGGGTGGGATTATACCGTATCATCAATGATCCAATTCTTAATCAGACTTGAACTCACCACTAGTTTCCTACCATTATTGCTGGATATCAATTGATATTATCCACCAATTCATGGGATACACTATTGATTAACCATGACGAACCACTATTCATGGAATATGAATGGCACTTCACCACAATTAATGAGATCTTGATCTTAGTCATTCTTCACCCCTCCCAGCGCTGCCATGCTGCTGCGGCTTGGTCTTCGCAGCTGGCGCTGATGGACCAGGCCGTGCCGTGGCGGCAGCGCAAGCTCAGCAGCTCGCTGCGTTGGTTGAATGACCTGGGGCTGCTGGGGAGGGGAAAATCCCAAATTTTTGCACACTTTTCCGGGGAACAAACAGTTTCATAATGTATTTCTGGTAGATGACTTAGCCGAATTCTAGGGTTTATACATGTTTATACTGGAAGATCATGGGGAAATCTATGATTTAGATTATAAACTAACTTCGAACTGGGAGGGGGCCCTTCCTGTGCTGGCAGCAACAAATAGGGGTGAGCTCATTGGTTTTCCAACAAGTACAATCAATCAATATGATAAATCACCAAGAAAAGAGGCTTGAGGGGCGGCTTTAAACCACGGTTTATATTAAAAACCAAACAAAACAAAACACACATGGAGATACATAGAGTGGTAGGCAAAGATAATACGAATAGGTGAGCTGATTTTTATATTATCTATTGTGCATCGAATATCTACAAGAAACATGGTTTTTACCAGCGAACTATGTATATAGGGTTCCTGCAATTCTTTTCCCCTAAACCAGCTTTTGGGATAGTAGATCCAGGCAAGCAGTAGAAACTTCACATGGCTGATCCTGGACGATGCGAGAAAGTCTAGAAGTCCAGTGCAACGAAATGATAGACAGGAAAAGGGTTAAACACGAGGCCATCCTGAACTTGTGATCGCAGGAAGCAAACACAAGGAGATATAGTAGCAAACTTAGTAGCAAACACGGGGATAGAACCAACACAACTTGAGATTAAAGTAGCTTTGGAATAGATCGAATGCAAAATTGGACCATTCCACATGGGGCAAGCACAATTCAAAACCTCAAACAAATGATGAAGCTTTAGCAGGACGTAAAGCTGCAAACGCATCACGCCCGAGTTTGTTTGACCTTAGTTCTGGTACCTGGCAGCGAGGATTTTCAGGCGAACGTGTATCATCCACCTCAGCACCACTCCGTTCAGGCTCTTTGTTGAGGGCAAAGATGCCCAACCAAGCCGCTTTTGCAAAGGAGCAAGGTTTTGAATTTCAGGGAAATCATTCTGAAAAAAGGTTTTGCGTTCTTCCTCAAAAGCAGGGCATATCCAAGTGACATGTTCCAAGGTGGCAGGTGTAGCTTTGCTGCACCAAAAGCACCCCTCAACCTCCTGCTTTTTCATTTTGGCTAGAGCCGCTGGACTGACCGTTGAACCGCTCAGCACCATGAAATGCTGTTTGGTTTCATTGGCCTGCCTGCGCGCCCAAGCAGTAATATCAGGATTGTACGGACATGTGGGTTTGTCACGGCGTTTGCTGTTTTGAAACTTTTGCCACAAAAAAAATTCTCCAAGCTTCTCTCAAATTATGCTGCACGATTTCAACTTGGGGAAGTTTGAACCTGCAAGGCTCAGTGTCACCTTAGTGTGGTGCAAAAAATTCCACGGGCCAGTAACTTGCCAACCGATTTATTTCATCAAACGTTGCAAGTTTGCCGCCCATGGTGTATGCCACTGTTTGTCAGTGAGCATTTGCTTTTGGGCTCGTCTGTGAATAGTTCCCAACATTCCATGTAAAATTCAGAAACGAACATGCAAATTGTGTCCTCGAAGAATGTGCCTCAGTTCAGGGCTGGCACAATGAGACTCTTGCAGTGTTTTTGAAATCATAGTTTGTAATTTGTTTGTTTTGGCCATGGTGGTGGTACGAAAAAACCATCCAAAAGCAGCCAACCCCAGCACCTTGGTGGAAATCAATAATTTTTTCCGGGCCCAAGATACCGGCAAAAGTGAAATTTTCCTCAGTAAATTCACATCCCAAGAGTCGAGGATGTTCCTGCAGCACAAATGCCTCCTGGAGCTTTTTGCACCCCTTGGCAGTGGAGTGCCAATGCACACTTTTGTCGGGGTTTTCTTTGAGGCCCAACGCCTCTGACCATTTACACCACTGATCCTTAAATTGCAAAATAGTGGCAATCGGGCCGCAGAAAGCCCTGTCATCGCAATAAGTCCTGTGCACAACATCCGGGAATTGACCTCGGAGTGCGACTGTTGCAGGTGTCAAGGTGGCAATCATGGCCATCATGGAAAACGCATCCCCTTGTGGTAAAGACCGCCGGACGATGCATGTTGGGTCCATGCACTGTTCCAGGTACATGTACCTTTGCTGCTGAAACCACACGTTCGTCAGCATGTTACAAATCTCAGCGGGAAGCCCCAGTTGCGACATGATTTTAATGGCTAGAAAGTCGGGTGGACATTGTCAAAAGCCTGCTGGAAGTCCAAACTGATCAAATAGGCGTCCGTGTCCAAAGAAGTTAACACATCATATAGATCGCTACCTTTTTTCCCAGCAACGGCCTCTTTGGGGATCCAACCCTGCATCCACTGACGAGCCGCCTTTTCATTCGGCTAGAAGCCCAAAGTCTGTACCAAATTGACAGAATGACCACTTGCCTGTAATCCTTAGGGTTTTCACTGAAACATTTCTTCGGGATATGGATTTGTTTGCACTTTGTCCATTCGGAAGGAATTAAAGAAGATTTTTCATACAACGTAAAATGCTTTTGGAGCTCCTCAATAACAGTCTGTGGTAAAAAGGCGGCCTCTGATCCGTGCCATCCATCCAAACCTGCAGCTTTGCCCTGGCACTTGGACAGGACCGCTTGAATTTCCTCAGTTGCCAGTTCCGTATATACCCAAGGTTTTCCGGGCTGCAAGTGTGGCTGACACTGGGCGAAAGATCCCTCCCAGTTAGTGTCTCGATTCCATACCTTTGTCCAAAAATCCTTGAGGACCTTCAGGCTGTCGGGAGCATTTGTGGCTCCGCCAATGTTCAAATTGGTCCCCGCCTTGGTGTTTCCAAGCCACTTGTAGCAATCTTGATCACTGTGTCGCATTCGGTGTTTCCACTTGGCCAACCGTGCATTATTGAGTTCAAGACGTGTTTGTTCCAAATTGCTCATCACCGCTTGATATTGCATTTCAAGACATTCGCGGGAAACGTTGACATAACCAAGTTTCTTTTCCAAATCTTTGTATTTGTTTGAGAAAGTCAAATTCCATTTATGCAACCGAATCATTTCAGCCAATCGGTAAGCTTGTCGCTGCATTTTTCGCTCCTGGAAGGAAAAATCGGGGGCAGCAATAGTACCCTTGGAAATATTCGTAGAAATAATGCGGGGGCAGTCTTTCCGTGTCAAATCAGGATTGAGCATCCATTTATTGCGTGGCAAGTGCACCTCCGTTTCAGGGGTAAAATGACATCGAGCTTGGCAAAGCGATTTTTCAAGTTTTTGAGAGAAAGCCGCCCAAGATTCGTCCACCTTGGTTTGATCCTGAAGTGGTCCCTGCGGGCAAGTCAAGGGGGAACTCATAGCCCAAAAATGAGCCACTGCTTCTTGCCAGGCATCCTTGGTCACCCCTTCTGGAGGCGTCAGTCTCCGCGCATGTTCCAGCGTGTGATAAACTTGATTTTGTTTTGACTGAAATGGGACCTGGAAAGACAAAACTTTATGGTCACCAATGATCCGATCCATGAACCGAGGCTCCAGATCCACATATTTTAGGTTGGTAATGCCAAATCAATTTCCCTGCGACCCAACCAGCGGGTAGGTAGCAGGCGACTGCATGTGTCTTTGACTGCGAGTAGTTGGGCACCTTCTTCGACCAAAATCTGGGACATACAACATTCATCAGGGACCTGGTTCCAGTCCCCCATGATGATCCAAGGCTTCTGTCCAAGGCTTTCTTGAAGCCACAAGAGGATCTCCTGAGAAGTGTCTGGTGCCGAACCTGAAACTGCCACATAGTTGGATACGAAATTGACCCCCTCCACGTTGACCGCAACGGCTTGGCAGTCATGTTCAAACCATGTTTTCAGAAATTTCGCATGTAAAAGTTTTTGTACAAGGACGGCTCTGCCCCTCCCTGGCCTAGGATTAGCATCACCCAACTGATAATGCAATCTAAACCCGCTTTTGTTGGCAAAAAATCGGAAAGACTGAATTTCTTTTGGGGACATGGAGATTTCCTGCAAAGGCCTACATGAATGCGCTCCTCCTGCATCAATTGAAGTGCATGCCATGCGCCTGGTGCGCCCTGCGTGTTCAACGAAATACATTTGAGCATGTCTGGGCCCGGGTTGGGTTCGATTCCTTCTTCAATCAAGTCACGGACCCAACTGTGTTTGAGCGGTTTACTATCGACAGTTTTCAAATCTTTTATGATAGCCCAAGCTCTCCTCACCCGCTGTTTGGCCTGAGCGAGTTTCTTGACCTGATGACACGTAAGCTTTTCATCCCTTGGTCTGCTCCCTCCGCCATAGCCAGCTAATTTGGCCATGCATCCAACGCACCAAAATTGGGTGGGATTTCTGTGGAAAGAAGCTTTGGGGCATTGGCAATACACTTCAACCAGGTCATGACTAGGCCATAGCTTTTTGCGAAGTTTATCAGCCTTGGTCCGACTCTGTCTGGCCACCTTTGGTTTCTTGACCCCACGGGCCCAAACCTTGACCATGGCAGATTTCCAATCCTTAGTGTTGATCTCAGGGTGTTCTTCCCTTCGATGTCGAGATACCGCCAAGTGGGTCTCACGTTTGGGCAGAGCCGGAAAAGCCTTGGGGCACAGCGGACATTTCCACGCCCGAGCATCAGCTGGCAAGTCGGCCGACGGTGTGGCCACTGTGATCTGGGCCTTGCCAATCAGGTTTCCATATTTCTCCAATGGGTGACGGGTCTGGACATGATGTCGCTTCTGAGGGTATATGGCCTTAGTCGTACCATGGGCGTCATACTTGCACAGTGGGCAGGACCAAGTCACTTGGCTTGCTCGACCTTTTTTCAAAAACGGCATGTCGACCCCAGCGACTGAGGCTTTAGCTTGCTGACCTCGACTGGGTGTTTTCAGGCGACGTTTTCGGACCCCAAGTTTGGGTTTCAGGACAATTGCTTGGTTGGATCCCGCCCCTCTGGACTTTAAACCACAAGTTCTCATAGCTTTATGATCCTGATCCTGTTGTGTGTAAACAGAAGGAGTCTTGTGGGAACGGGATGGGTTTCGAAAAGCTCCGGGGACCTTGGTATGGTGTCTGATTGTACGCACTGACGGCGTAGCGACCGTACAAACTGATGGTGTCCTTCCCATCTTCTTGGCCGTGCTTTGTCCCGTTCTTGCAGAATAAACTGAGGGCGTAGCGACTGAACAACATCCCGATCCTTCTGCGCCAGAAAGGACGCTGGGATCTGGGGCCACTGTTTCCTGCAACCATTGGCGTGGAATGGTGACGTCAGTAGGAGGTTTCACCTATGTGTAATGCTCCTTTTCTAGAGACAAAACTATGGCTTTGGCAGTTTTCGTCATTTTGGCATATCCATTACGGTCAAAGGCTGGTGCGCAAGTATGACGGCGCCAGATTTTCTTTTGGGATTTCCACCAGATTATGATAGGTGCTCCAAGGGTTTCGGACGCGGCCTGCAACATCACCCCGTTGATCCAAGTGTGAGGCTTAGCGTGCGTTTTCTCATCCATCAGTTTTTCGTCAATTTTAGCCTCCGGGGGAACATTAACATCGGGGATCATGCATGGTCTTTATTGGTCCATATGTCGGCGTATATGAGATAGGGTCTGGGATCTGCATGAGGACCGCGCCTTCCCTCATTGATTCTTCTGGGGTAAGCATTATTTCATTTTGGGCCCATGACAAAGCGGCACAAATTGAACGGTATCCACAGTCGCCAGTCCCTTCTTGATTGACCCTTTTCCATCCTTGATCTTCCAACCATTCTAAATCATTTTTGGAAATAGTAACGCTGGGTGTGTCCGCCGGTCCCCCCGCTGGTGTCACTTGTTTCTCGGGTCTGGCGGGACTGCGGGCTTCCTCCTGAGTGTCAGGGTCCGGTTGAGTTGGCGCAACCCCTGCACCTGTGACTTTTGCCTTAGTTTGATCATCGCTGAGCATGTTCTTTGAAGAAGTCCATGGGCCTGGTTTTGGCGGTCTGACCGCAAGCGAATCGGGTGTTCGATGTGACCAGGCGACTTTAGACACCAGAACGTTCCATTCACTTTGTCCGGCATCCACATAGCTCCAAGGGCCTTGCTTATCCGATTCAGGTGGTTTCCCCTTGACTGTCCATCGGAAAAAGCTCTTACCTGCTCGTCGTCTGTTGACGATGCCGACCTCGGTCCATTTTTCGGCTTTTAAGAATGATGCAACATCTTCACCATCCCAGAGTCCTGGGAATTCCTTGGATGTCCACGGTGAGCAGGGGTGTTTTGCAGGGATCAGATTCCAATTTGGTGACCCCCAAGTCATTACACCCGTTACGTCTGTATTTGACGGATTGTTGTCTAGACTCCGCCAAAGTCAAAATCCTGCTATGATATTCCTCGCTCGTTTCATCCTGTTTTTGTCTATCCAATAGGCTTCCTCTTGTCTTTGATGAACATTAGTTCTGGTCACAAAAATTCCATGTTTCCCTGACCCAGCTTCCAGTCGTTTTGCATATATCACTTGACATCTTCAAATGTCCCACTAATTGTTTGCTACATTTGCCCCATTCCCATTTCCATGAGCCACCCGTCAGCAGAGACACAGACACTTGCTGCCAAGAAGCCAGAGTGCTCAAAATTCGTGAAGTTGAATCTTCTTTACCATCGTGCAAGAAGGCTGCACGGTAATGGGTTGGAGCGGAAATTCTGATAAAAACTTTCTCAGTTGGATTCCATTTGGCTAAATCCGTGGCTTTAGCATCCTTTCGTTTGATCATGCCTTTTTCATTTCCAAGGCGCCAAGTGGCCATTGTTTGCAGACTATAATTTTGTGCACCAGGCATTTTGACTGAGGTTGCCACAAAAGTGGCCCCCAATCCTCCGTGGCTGCCCATACGAGCTACAGTTACAGGTGTTTGAAGCTTAAGGCCCTGCCACAGGTCCTTCAATTCCTGTGCTGCTTCATCTTCGGGCACAAAAACAAAATTACCCGGAACAGTCTCACCTTTGCGCACGGCCAAGACCAAAGCATTTTTGCTGATGATTTTGGGAGGCACTGTCCATTCATTAATCACCAATCCAATCGGCAATGGGCTCCGGACCGTCCGAGTTTCATCAGACCCAATTTGAGCGGTCACTGAGCGACCGGTGTCTACTGCTGAAACCCTAGGTCTCTTGGCCCTGGGGCCATAATTGGGGTTCGCTGGTGTTTCAATACGTTTTCCATTTGTAGGGTGGTTCTGGGAAGCATACCAAATGCTTCCATCTCGTTCAGTTTGATTTGTTACCCAAGTGTCAGACCAGCTGGCCTTAGTCCAAGCATTGCCACGTTGCCACTGACTCAAAGATGCCTTTATCTTCTGTGCAACCACTTGGTCCCGTTGTCCATCATTGACACACGTCTGAATCACCCCCCGGAGTTGTTTGGCCAAAGAGTGGTCTTGCTGAGTTGGTTTCGTGCCAGTCCTCTTCTTTTTAGTGGGCTTTTCATTGTCCCATTTCTGCAAAAAGGTTTGGAGAGAAGCGGCTAAAGACTCCTCACTGTTGGATTCGTTTTGTCTGTTAAGCTGTTTACGTTTCGTGACATGGGCACCGTGAGCGCCCCCTGACAGCACATTTGAGAAAACACCATTTATGTTATGATATGATCTCATATCACAAAATCCATGAAAATAATTACGGACCAGTCTAGCAGTCATTGGTTGAGATTGCAACCCTGACAACCGGTCTCCTTGATGGCCTTTCAGGCACAAGACACGGTATCGAAACTGGTTTCGCAAATTGGACCGCGTGTGTTTGCAACGTGTCTTTTTGACCTTTCTTGCGGCGAAGGCCACACAGAAAAGCTTCCATCTCTCAACTTGGCTTCCCACGGTCAAATTATGTTTTTTCACTTTTTTAATTTTAATGTTGTTTTTTAATTGTTTGGTATAAGGACCCTGAGGAGCCATGACACAAAGGTAAAGCAGCTACCACACAAGGATCCGAAAAACACCACAAACCTCCAAAAGGGGTTATGGTACCATTGATTCCACCACCACCTCAATGCTGCCGAGGTCTGAATTTTGAACTCATTGCCAAGGCCACCGCACCCGTCCATGGCACCTACTTGCAGCTCCGTACCGCAAAGCGTGACATGTGTGCGTGTCGCCGTGTCTCATTGTGAGTTGACGCGTCTGACCCTGGGGCAGCTACAACGGGAAACTTTGTCGTCGTTGTCAGGGCGTCACAGCGGAAGTCGTCGTCAGTGCAAGCACTGGCACAAGGGCAGACAGCGAGCACCAGCAGCGCAGACAGCACAGCCGAACTAAAGCTCCTACTGTGTCCCCTTCCATTGAATTTCATGCGGCTCGTGTGGCCGCATCCATCTTTTTGATTTTTTTTTCGTTTTTTCTTCTCTTGCAGTGAGGTGTGAAATCACACCCTCTTGTTTTTCTTTTCTTTTATTATTCAGATGCAAATTCTTTTTGGGGATCTTATCAAATTCTTTTTGCCTGCCCGTTTCGTGCTGCCGATTCAGCCCTCTTCCACCGACGTGGAGGTAGGACCTCAAACAAATGAAATTGGGTCTTATTCAGTTTATTTGCACCACTACACTCAAGAAGAACATAGTTGCTGTGGTCATAGCCTCAACTTGAGGTTTCATGCTATGTGAGCAACCATACATTGCACTGGAACATCCCAACCTGTTTGCGATTGCAATGTTTCTTTCCTGGGGGGTAATCTAAACGCCTTTCCCCAACCACGGGGTCCGATCCTTCTTGGATGTGCATACTGCCTAGTAAGCGGATTATAGTCATAACATAATATAACTTAGCATGTCGCTCTAGCACGTTTTTGAGGGGTCTCTTTAGAGCCTATGTCTGCCTCCATTTTCTGCATTACTGTTCCCTTAACTTTCTCCATTTTCTGCATTACTGTTCCCTTAACTTTCTCCATTTTCTGCATTACTGTTCCCTGAACTTTCTCCATTTTCGTGCATTACTGTTCCCTTAACTTTCTCCATTTTTGTGCATTATTGTTCCCTTAACTTTCTCCATTTTCTGCATTATTGTTCCCTTAACTTTCTCCATTTTCTGCATTACTGTGCCCTTAACTTTCTCCATTTTCTGCATTACTGTTCCCTTAACTTTTTCCATTACTGTTCCCTTAACTGGGGGGGAGTTAAGGGAACAGTAATGGGGCCCCTGGGGGCCAATTTGGAGACCAATTTGGAAGCCAATTTCGGGACTCGAAATCATTGATCTGGCGAATTTTGGACCCCAAAACGGACCCCAAAACCTCCATTACTGTTCCCTTAACTGGGGGAGTTAAGGGAACAGCGAGTTAAGGGAACAGTAATGGTTTTTACAACCTAATTCGCATTACTCTAACCCATGAATGCGCATTCTTTTCCAACATTCGGTCTCAATACCTGTATCGTTCTTTTAAGCTGGGGGAGATGCAAAAATTTGATTGATGCCCATTTCTCCTGGAGATCGGTTGTGTCAGTTCAGTGGCAGGACCCAGTGATGTCCTAAGGTGGTTTTGCATGCTTGAGATCATGGTCGCACTGCCAACTGGTGGCAGACTAAAGCATAGGGCTCAAAGTTGTTTTTTTTCCAGAGGCCTTCTCTTTTTGAAGCCATGGCTGTTCTTTCGAAGGTGGTGATACAACCACCATGCAGCCTCTATGAGTTGCAGGTGTATCTGATTGATAGATACCCTGGTTTGGCGACATCACCCTGTCGTCGACCATGGGCGACGCTGGATGCTGTTGAGATCTTCGGCCAGTCCCGAGCTTCGGGGGGGCTTCAAAGCGAGGCAACTGCGATGCTCTTCCTTTGACTACCGTTACTTGCTTGAATATAATCACCAGTTACAGCCAAAAAATGGAGAAGGTTTGTTTAGTCCAATGGGCGGCTCGGACAAACAGTTCCTTGACCTTTCCTTTGGGGTCTAGAAACCTGACAGGTTAAAACTCATCATCATCACCACCATCATCATCATCATCATCAATCATCAATCATCAATCATCATCAATCATCATCATCATCATCATTGATCAACATTATCGTCATCGTGATTAAGGGATCCAGCTTGTAGATAAGCTAGATTCATGTAACCAGATGAGCTCCTTACCCCCTCAATGGTGACTTGATTCATAGTGGCCCACCAAATAGGGTAACAGAACGTTAAAACAGTGATATGGTCATATGATATGTTTTTCGTTTCAGACCATTTTAGACATCATCTTTTAGTGTGGAAAGATAG
>Ga0126342_10010495_pt1 | contig 16573 bp, 22 predicted proteins | sample Cyp1metagenome_FD_92528 | JGI IMG/M metagenome (GOLD analysis project Ga0126342, IMG submission 92528) | Coral microbial communities from Lord Howe Island, Old Settlement Bay, Australia - Cyphastrea 1 metagenome | ecosystem: Host-associated > Invertebrates > Cnidaria > Coral ... | reverse complement strand
TGATCTCTTAAGGCACATGCCAACTGGACACAATGATCTTTGGGCTAGTGAGAATGTGACTTTATGATCTCTTAAGGCACATGCCAACTGGACACAATGATCTTTGGGCTAGTGAGAATGTGAAAGTCCGTAGCCCGGAGTTTCCTTCATGAAATTTCCTTTGACACTATAATGCAATGTCAAAATAGCATATTCTTAAACATAAAGGAAAACAATACAATATACAGTTTACGATAACTTACAGCATAAAATTGCACAATGCACATACAATTACACTTGCAATCACAATACAGAAATATAATACAATAAACATTGATATCACACAACATAATATAATTCAATATATGACCAAAAACAAATAACATAGCTGAAGGTTATTTTGCAAACATAAAAACATGTGATGTACTGAATTAAAAGCAAATGGCTTATCATACAACATCTTGTCAAATAATATCAAATAAAATAAGTCAATATAGTAAATAGAACATACTTCAAGAAACTGTAATATAGTAATGCGAACCAATATATCACAGAAACGCATAATGTCAAAAAAAAAAATAACATTATGTGGCTTGCAATACAAAGGTACATGTTGTTAAACAATATTATAATAATTATAAACTATTTTTGTTGTCATGTATTGCATTACATGTTATGCTTTTGTAATAGTTTGAAGCAAGCTATCTTCTTTGATATCATCTTACATTATTCTGTGTTAGAGTTATATTATATCCACGCATCTTTCAATATATTCATATATTGTAAATTCTCAAATATGCCTTTGAGTGATCGTTGGAAACAATGTTGGGGGATGATCTCCAAGATCCTCGAAGATCCACAAGTGGGGTTCACATTCAAAGGCCTAGGGCAATGCATCATTGGGCATTGAAGTTATTTAGATTGTTTATAAATTACCAGCGTGAATTCCCCCAATCTATCCAAACAAATTGGGCGAAATAGCTACTATACTTACTATATCTTACTATAATGATACATTATCATATATTTGATACAATTTGGTAAGCTCCCGACAATGAAATCCACCGAACGGTCCTAGGTCGTCACTATCATCTTTCTGGTGACGTCGCCGACAATGAACAACGCAATGCACGTGAATATAGGACTGCTCATCCTAGATAAGATGGAAAATGAAGAAGTAATTTATAGAAAACTTACAGACCTTAAAACCGATGAGCATAGATACTCCAAGTTGTTGGTTGATGAGAGCTGTTGGCCTAGTTGGAGGATTTCCCTGGATAGTAGGATAGTCATCGACGACCGGCTTTTTCAAGTTTTCTTGCTTCGCCACGATGAAAGTTACCCATTCTGCTGGGCAAGACTAAATGAACACATGTTCAAAGTTCAAAGTTCAGATCAACAAATATGGATTAAACACTATTAAACATGTACTACAAGATGCTAAGAGTAAACGTCGAATGCAGCATCTACTGCATTTTGTCCACGTGCGGCCGAGTTTCTTTCCTTGATCCGATCTCGCGTAATTTTTCGAGGCCGATGGTGACCTTCACTGTTACTGTTCCGTATCGTTGCTTGTATTTACAGATGGTTCCAAGGACAGGACTCTGCAAGATATTGGATGACACACATGACAAGGTATTATTCCTCTTCAGTTGCAATAACCCTACCATCATCAACACTCATCTAAATTTATGCAAAACCGCAACTTCACTTTCTGTGAACTGTTGAAACTTGCAACGGCAAATGCTTAAGCGATAAATTTTGAGATGACATACCAGTTCAAACAATTCGAACACCAAACCGTCCATATCGTACCAAATATAGCTCATAGATGCTCATAGTTTTTAGCAGCAGAACTTATCCAGGAGCACTAACATTCCGGGATTCTCCATCTCCTATCACAAGCCATTTCTGGATACATTATCTGTAGAATCTAGTCTGAATGAACCTAATCCACCCCATGATCATCGTACTGTTGTCATTGCTGTAGTTCCTGCGCGCCTCACTGTGTGATTCCTGTCAAAACCGGGAAGAGGAATTTATGCCGGCCTGTCTTGCAATCTTTCCTATTACCGTAATTCTTCGTCTAGAACCTAGGTGTTTGGCATCTACAAGGCATAGACACTGCAAGCAATCATATTTGGAAGGTGTAGGAAGCAAACATCACTCCCACATGAGCCCCTTTCTGGAAACTGGAGGTAAGAAATCCATGGTTGATACGTACCATTCACTAAAGGGGCATGTCACATCATGCAGCAATTTGACCTATGAATCCAGCGGACCTGAGCTTGGCTGTCTCTGGTGCTCCAAATGACCTCAGCCCGCAGCTCAAATCAGAACCTAAAGGAAGTTCAACTTGGAACATTTTCTCCATGTGTCCCCCGTAGAAAAACTATATCCTCTTGTAGTATTCAACGATTTGCTATGGAAAATGGCGATTTTTTACTTCAATGATATACCAATCAAACATGATTGTCCATAGGAAACTGTTAAATTACTAAAAACCAATTGCATCTATTCACACAGCCTTCCATGAGATTCATTGCTGGGTACTACAAATCCTGGTGGTTTCAACCTATCCCCTATCCCAAACATATGAAAGTCAATCTGCCTAGGGAACCTTGATCCTACGAAGTTGTAGGACATGAACTGAAACCTCGGCTTTTCCCACCTGCTTGACGAATACCCCGGGTTTTCCCCAAAAACCCTGGGTTTTTCAAGAAACACTTTCCAGAAGGGCCGGGAAAACCGCTTTGTTGGAATTGCGCCATCTCATATCAGAAAACCGTCACGTGGGGGCTCAAAAGATCAAGACTATGGAAGCCTCATCTGATGGAATGATCGATACAAGAAATCATCAGGTCATATAGCCTTTGGATGCCTTTGGACATGTGCCCCATGGACGGGCGCGATCCTAGACATAAGCTGTGAGAGCTTCGGCACATTGTTTACCAACAAAATTCAGGAAACATAGTTAAGGATGGCACGACTTTCCGATGCAAATATCAAAATGGGTGTGGAAAAGCAATTGAGTGGGTTGTTGTTGTTGTAGTTCCATGGTTTGCCTTCAAATCCTTCTGACTCACAGCCCATTAGAAAATGGTGATTGTGTGGAGAAACATCCTTTCAACGTCTCTAAGGGGGAAATATCTCTAATTGTTCGCCTTCCCACGCGTTTCAAATTTGAACGTAAACTTACAAAGGAAATCCACATTGTTTCCGGGATTTAGGGGTCCCGATGCCAAATGTTCTTTTCCATGATGGGAAACTATGGTTCCTTGATGGTGCAATTCAGAACCCGTAGAAAAGCCGTTCGTTGTAAACCTAGAAAACCCGTCCTAACCGTAAAATTCTGGGTTTCCAAAAAAAACTTGGATTTTCAAACCCGTAGGAAACCCGCAGAAAACCTGTAGAAGCCCGGAGAAAAAAGATTGGTTTTCAGGGTGGTGTTTGAAGGCAACTCCAATGGGCCAAACGAAGTTGGCCGATACTTTCTTTTTGTAGGCCAATGTCAATCGACATAAGTAAAAGCTGGGTTTCTGGGTTTGTGCCTTTAGCTATCTGGACATGTTCGCACATGACATGCTTCTGATCAAAATTTCCATGTCCCAAGAAAAGATCCCGAAACTACTGTTTCCAGGAATCAGCTATGCTGCCTTGAACCTTGCACAGAGGTATAGATTTACACGCATATCGAATATGAATGTATACCATAAACGATGCATATGTATATCATTCATATGTATATTATCTAAATGAATGTGTGTGCTATGTGTATGTAGCTGTTTATGCATAATTATATCTATGCGTGTGTGGAATATTTAATATGTAATTATGTACATATACTCCAAGGCTTCCGTGCTGCTTTTATGTACATATATATATACATATATATATATACATATATATACATATATATATATATACATATATATACATATATATATACATATATATATATATACATATATATATATATACATATGTATATACACGTATGTGTATGTGTATGTGTGTGCATATTTATGCATATATCTATGTAAACAAGAAAAAACTGTGAACGGCCATGTATATGTTAGATATGGTGTGTGTGTGTTATATGTTGTATTCACATAATATGTTTGTATCTGTTGTATATTTTCCCAATGTATCTATGGGATTCTATGGGTGGAATACGTCGTTTGCGGCTTAGTGTGCAATAATATATGTTATATACATATGATGTCTCGTACGGCATGGCATGGTACCGCGAGGCAAGGCACGTCATAGAATGCAATGCAATGTAAATCTAGAAATCAATGAATGAATATGTAGACCTATAAAGGTATACTAAATATATATATATATATATGTATAATATCATGTTTGAAATCATGACATTATATATATATTATATATAGTATAGTTATAGATAGTTATAGACACAGTCCTGATTGTCGGACCGAAAAAGGCCATGCCAGGACAGCGTTATCTTCGATTCCACATAACATTGACCGCAGATTCCGACCTAAGCCAAACTCAGCACGAGGCGCAGTATGGACATGCGCTTCCATGTACACAACCCATTGCAGAGTTAAAGAACACGCAAGGATTACCTTGGATTGGCTTGGCAAAGGCTAAAAAAAAGATAAAAAAAGTATGGGTTTGTCCTGAATAAGGAATATCCCGAAAATAAGGCAACTTCAATGGGGTGAATAATGATCAATCATGAGATTTTAGGGACCCTAATGAACTTCGTTCTCAGACAACCCCACATGGTGCGCATGGAAGCTCATTAGTGTCAATTTTCGCTTGTAAAACCAAGCTCTGCAGCTTTCATGCAAAATCTCAGGGGTCTTCCCTCAAAAGGGTAATGATATGAACCAGCAAAAAATGCATCCTGATTTTGACATTGAAGTAGGCGGAATTTATCGATGTTCGTCCACAAAAAAAACCTGGGATCTCGATGGTCTTGATCCATCCCCAAGAGGGTTTCTTTGGGCAACAAAACAGGAAACAATGCAAAAACACCGCAGCCAAAATGGTATATGATGAAAGGGACCAAATATTTACCCAACTGATTCCCAATATACGGATGTAATATGATGTAAACAGCCTGAAAGTCTACATTTCAGTAACTTTCCCAGCAAGAAATGAGAGAAAAAGCACTGAAACCAAGCCGGAAGTAACACGTGACATTCCTATGGTCCTGGCAACGCTGAAGGGCCACAGATTCAGAGGCCCCTGTGATGCAATGCATCAAAATATCATCGTGTCTTTGGGCGCCCCAATCATACAAATTACAACAATATCCAACAATCACTCCGCAATATATAATGCTATATATATATAATTATATGGTTATGTGTATATATATATGGCATGTTTGAATAACATTGCCCCCAGGAAATGGAACAGAACAGCGCACGCTACAACCGACGTGATCCAACCGTGACCCAGCCTGCGGCTCCAACACTGCCTGGAGTAAAATCCTCTGAGGTTGACCTGTCACTGGCGGATGTGCCATGAATTATAACCTGGTTGGTGGTTTTAACCATCTTGGAAAAATATTAGTCAATGGGAAGGATTATCCCATATAATGTTTGAACCACCAAACAGTAATCGTCTAAAAATGTGCTATGTAACTGGTTGGTGGTATACCTACCCCTCTGAAAAACATGAGTTCGTCAGTTGGGATGATGACATTCCCAATATATGGAAAAATAAAAGCCATGTTCCAAACCACCAAGCTGTGTAATGTCGCCATTAATATGGATATGACGTCATATGGCACAAACAGTTTAAAAAAAAACGTCTGAAATTAGTGATTGATAATCGTCCCAGCTGGGCAATTGTAAGTGATATATAATCGTTTCTCTCTCTCCATCGCCCTCTTCGAGAGTTCAGTCACATTTATATATATATAATTTATAAACGTCTATAGATACGTAATGTCGCAGTGTCTTCCCCGAGAAATGCTGTTTGTTCTGTACACCAAACACTGTGCCAGTGTAGGGTGTCAAACACATTTGACGTACCCTGTTACAAACTTACGCAGTGTTTAGCTGGGTAAATGAAATAGTGCCAAAAGATAAGTACGAGCATTTATTCACATCTACTAACCTGCCTTTTCAAAGGTTGTCCAAATTTTACCGCTTACTTTCCAAAGTTGTGTCATGCCTGCGCCGGCACACAGGCGCTGGTCAACGGGCACCCCGAAAGGTCAGAGACGGCCCTTCAAGAAAGCTGGCTCGACTCTTTGATGTAGCAACCCACGGCAAGACATACTTTCTGAGACATATGCTTATTATATCCATAGTTGGATATGCTGATTATAACCACAGTTGATCATAGTTGGATATGGTGATTAACTTTTGACCATAATAGTTATATATAGTTAGATGCGGAATTTGGGATGTCGCCCTCTAGAAATGATTAACAGTTTGCCCTGGAACATCAAAAAAATATCTGATAGGTAAACCACCTAAAAATATCCACAAATTTCCAAAGCACACTGCTGAATTACCAGATGGTACTTAGCATTTACTTAGTTTTACCATTTGGGATCCACAAATGGGGGTGCCCCTTTTTTCTATGGCGTGGCAAGTGAACATAAACAATGTTGAATTTAAATGATGTTATAAATGATGTTATGGTAATTACAATAATTATACGCTAATTACCATATTTTATACACAAACCCATTTGAGGGCTGCATGATCCCAAAACATCGCAGCATATGATGAGTGAGTTTGCCCCTTGCCATGCCATGAACATTTTTCCGGCAATTCTAAAGTTCCATGCGCGACGAATCCCAATCCTATTGAACTTGACTATTAAATGGACCTACAACCTATGAAGGAACGAACAACCAAAGGGTGGTCATCCCCTGCCCTGTCTAACCGTCTACCCCTTGGTGATGTTCAATTGCTGTGGAACTATGGAACTGTGGAATGTGTTTTTCAATGCGGCAATGAATTCTCCCACAGATTGAAGTACTCCGCCGCCGGGTATCCCTTTTGGATCCCTCTTCGGTTGCTCCAAAAGGCCACCACGAAGAAATTTTGACCCATTTGCCCTTGGCTATCACTAGGATTTGCCTAAAACAGATTCCAAAACAAAACATAGATTTCAAAATGTCAAATTCCGCTAAGTGGTGGGTCAACCAATCAGAAAATACCTTAAGTGGTTGTTTCTCAAGTCATGCGGGGTCCCCAATCGTCAGCACCTTCATCCAGGGCGGTGAACCCAGGGCATAGCCAACCCCCTGCCAGAAATGGAACTGCGGTAGCTAAACCACTGGCTACATGCACTAGTCACTAAAAGAAATGTGTTCGTAATCACATGTGTCTCTTATATATTACATATATGCATACCTATGTATGTATATGTAACATGCAAATTCTTTTTTTTAAGATATACATTTATACACCTATTGTGTAATTGTGCATATATATATACATATAAGAAGACAAACAAATATCTACATATCTAGTCTAAGCAAATGCAACTCCAGAGGCATGTGGGTGCCACCTCCATATAAGATGGTGTGCATACATATATATATATATATGCATGTATGTATGAATGAATGTATGTATGAATGTATGAATGTATAAATATGTATAAATGTATGTATGTGTGTATGCATGTATGCACGCATGGATGCAAGCACGTAAGCATGTATACGTATGTACGTATGTATTTATATGTATACGTATACGTATATGTACGTATTCGTATGTATACGTTCGTATACGTGTGTATGCGTATGTATGCGTGCATATATATATATATAAATAAATACATACACGTATGATTACGTATGTATACGTATGTATACATGTGTATACGTATGTATACGTATGTTTACGGGTGTATTGCGTGTGTATGTATATTACAGGTATGTATCATATGTATATATATATATACGTATGTATACTGTATATGTATGTATGTATACGTACGTATGTATGCTTTTTTGTGCATGCATACATGCAAATATGAATATGCCTATTTCTCTTTCCCTATTTACATGTACATACATGTACACATGTATACATGGTGCATGTGTGTAAAATACATGCATATGTACATATTCTGCATATGCATGCATTGAATAAACAGAGGCACGCAAACACACGTACACACACATATATATATATGCATATACGCATGAATTATCATGGATGGGTATGCCTGCAAGTACTGTACCTCATGGGAAACACCTGTAATGTTTGTTGATATTGGCATGCCACACGACGCCACACGAATTTCAACACAACCCAGGAGCCCCAATAATACATTACATAATGCCTCATTGAGGGGAGTATCTACGACTATCTTATCTAACATGTGCCTCTTCAATCTACCATCGGACAATAGTGGACGCGTCCGCATGTAAAGTCCATTCAAGAACAAGGGGAGAAAACAAACCTTGGAATGATATCAAACAACCAATTCTTGGAATATTAATTCGAAAAAAATGAGTGTCAACTACTACCAATTATTGCACATGGCATGCTAGAGGCTGGTATGGAGTTGATTTTGACTGATATTTGTACGTTCTGCGAGACAGTTCATGGCGACCTGTAGCGCCCTTGTGCAGTCGTATCTGAGTAACTTGGACCTCCTTCATCTGTGCTGTTCGGCGCAATCTCGTCCAGTTCATTCGCTATACACCTGTTCCTCAGCGGTGCCATTGGCACTGCTCTTACTTGCCTGGAAATGCTCTTACTTGTCTGTACACTGGTTAGCGATTTCAACATCAACAAAAACACAGTGATAAACACTGGTTTTCCGATATCCCCAATGATCCCCAATGATCAACATGTAAACCAGCAAAACATCAATATGCTGATCATTGGGGATCATCCCAAATATGATTTCACCAAGAACCTGTGACAAGCCTACTGAAATCGTGATCCGTTATGTGATTTGTTGGCTACACATATCTAATCAACTTACCTTTTACCAGCAAATATCCACTAAGGTATATATAAATAAAAAAATAATTCTGGCTGAATGTCGTCATAATCAGCAATCGGAAAAAAAAGGCGAAAGCGTGCCAGGAGTTACCCTTACAAGCGTTTACTAAGCATCATTTCTAGTGACCACCTGATTTCATATTCCCATATATGTATATATGTGTGTGTGTGATCAAATATATATATATATGGTCCTGTGTCTCGTGTTCACGGCCCCACCCCTTCCCCCCATATGGTATGGGAGCTACCCCCCGTGAAGATAGGCACTAGCGTCTAGTATAGATCAGCTAGGGCGTCTTCCCAAGACAGCTTCACACCCTTTTGACTCACGGCGATTGCCAGTCGGTGCGGTGTCCACAGGATTACTCTATATCTCTCTTTTGAGCCTTGACCAGCTCAATACTCACGCATGCCTTCCCAGCCCAATGTTCAGCCGCTATCATGTCACGGAAGTCATGGAAAAAAGCCATCAAGTAGCAGGATAGCAACATCATGTATTGCCAAAACAGGGCGCGTTCCTATCATTGAATGCCAAGGTCCATCCAGTCAGCTAGCGTTCTGTTTTTGTGAGTTTTAGCCAATGTTCAGCTTCTTGCAGCTAGGACTCAAGGTTTGAACCCATTGGCTTGTCGTTGATGCCGGGGACGCGGGAGCGCTCATGTAGCACGATGGAAAGACGGCAGGTTTTTTTCCAAGCCAATAGTGGCTGAGAGAAAACATTGACACTGCAAAACACTGTGTGGCACTGTGAATGATCAGCAACAGATTTCAAAAGACACCCCGAAAACTTCCAACACATTACAGAATTCGAAAGAGTTTCCCTCTGGTGACTAGTTGAAAACCATGACATGTCACGGCACTCGAGAGGAGATAAGAGATCAGCCCAAATGCCCAAAAATGCTGGGCAATCTCAAGCCCAGCAAACTGTTGGTAATCCAGGGATTTCCTTTGAAAATAACATAAAATCACTACTGGTTGGTGGTTTTAAACATCTTGAAACATATGAGTTAGTCAATGGGAAGGATTATCCCATATATTATCGAAAATAAAACATGTTTCAAACCACCAACCAAACTAATTACGGGATACTCCCGGCACTTCATCAGCTCATTGCCCCAGGAGCTGCATTTTGTCTTCATGAACTGGGCACTGCTTGCACACGCGCAGGCGGCGCAAACGGCGCAGGGGCAGTTGTTCAAACCTGGATCCACAACTGCTGGGTGAACCCTCGGGGTGCTCAACCTTTGGAAACCCATGGCATCCCATGGCACTCGAGAAATTCACTGGGCTGGCTTACGAGATTTTTTAAAAAGGAAACCCAGGCTTCTCCCGTGCAGAATTAAGGTTCCTGTAGTCTTTACCGCTGTGCGATTCTGGGACTCATGTGAATGGCGGACAAAATTATTGTACTTGTTCATTTTGATGCCATGCGCAAGTTTGGGTCGTCCCCTATCGGTAGTGAGGATTTCTGCGTTTACAGACTTTGAGGCGACTCATGCAAAACAGGGGTATCGGTATAGGGTCGTCCCCTATCAGTACTGACTTAGTTAAAGTTTATACAGTATCTATTCTATCTGTCCTATCTATCTTATCTATCCTATCTATCTTATCTTTCCTATCTATCCTATCGAAGTATCATGAATTATCATATCTAATGATCCTATCTATCCTATCTATCCTGTATATCCTATCTATACTATCTATCCTATCCTTTCCCATCCTACCCTATCCTATCCTGCCCTATCTTATCCTATCCTATTTATCTTGGGCTATGATCCCATCCCCAAATGAATAAGCCCTGACGAGAGATTACCTCTTAAATATTGAGAAATGCTACAAATTGCTACCCCCTCTTACTAATCTGTGGATGACTAAGCCTCGCTTACTATTGTAAATTGTAAGATTACACACGCACACACGCACATATATATATAATGTATATATAAATATATGCATATTTAATATAATATATATATATATATTTATTTAATATACAGATCTACATCAACCCCAGGGTTACATCATGTGCAGCTTTTCTCAACATCGGCTGCCTTCCGTGGCACAAAGATCCATCCGCTCAGCCTGCGCTGGGGAAAAGAGGTCATCCAGGATCATGCTGAGGTCCCCCAGTGACCAAAAAAAAAGCTTCTGAATACGGTTTCGTTATATCGTGATTATATCCACCATAAACCCCAGTTAACCAAGTTATACATAAGCATCGCTTGACCAAGTGTCATATGATGCTGACATGAACCAAAATCGAGAAGATGTTCACTCAGGCTAAACTGTCGCCTTGGCTAAACATGGCTACACTATTTGAGATGATCACTCAAATATGGCGCACCAATGTGCGTCACATTTCTAGTAATTAAGCCGAATCTTAAAAACAAAACGTAGAATCATGTAGGTATGGGTTAGGTATGGCTCAACAATTTTGTGGAACTTGTCATGTTTTAGATGGTCTTGCTATCTAGAATCCTTCCTGGTCGGTGATTTCTGGGATGGGGTGAAACATGGTGAAACTACTCACGAGAATCTAATCCAATGGGCCACCACAGGGCAAATAGTCACCCGAAATACCCGATATTGCCGTTGCTGAAGTTCAACATAGTTCAACCATTGCATAGCGTTGATATTAGTTGCGATGTCCGATGTCCCTCGCCATTTCCGATGGCCCGTCACGGGTCCGTTGGGATCGTCCCTATAGGGTACTGGCAACGACAGGGGCAGGCCTGAACCTTGCGAGCCATCTGTGGCGACGATACCAGCGACTTCCTTGCGGGTCAACACGTGGCGTCAAGCGGCAAAAATGTGGAGGGTGTTGACCATAAGTGACCAATAGAAACTGCGCCTGTCATGCCAAATGTTGGTTCCCCATAGGTTATCATAGATTCATGATGATTCATAGATCCAACACTTTAAAGCAGGGCTTCCAAGGGGGGCTTTCGGTGAGGATGCCCATCTCAACATGTGCACTACCATCACTTCAACGGCTCTCCGTGAAGCCTATATCAGTCTCCTGCTTCAATAAATATGCTACCTGCCAACACCCACACTACCAAAAAGGCCCGTGGTGACTTAGAAACAAAACGGGTGGCCCAGAAAAATGGTGGCCGTTCTCCTTTCCCCCTTGACGGATGGTGAGTTCACTTGACGGATGGTGAGTTCATATGGTGCCCTTGATTCAGGGATAGCAATAATTTCTGGAGAATGAGTGCTGCGTAAGTTGCCAACAAAATGTCACACAGACCTACAAGCATGTCTGAGTCTCAGCCAACGTTGCTGATTTGATTTGGATGAGTTCCAGAAAATCTCAGGCCTCGTTTGAAACCCTGGCTTCCAGTATCAATGATACTTCGGGCTAGATTGTTGGGGCCTCGCAAATCATCCAAACATGTTCTTACTTATCCACATTTGTGGACTTGAAAGGGGCTAATCGCAAGACATTTCGGGGGCAACAAATCAATTTATATGGTTCACTGCATACTGTGATCTCCCTGCGGGAATTTGGGGAGCCCCATTGGTGAAGTGGTTCACTTGTTTGACCCCATGGTACAACTAAGTACCCACGATGCGATGATCCACTGGTTGAGTATGGTTGTGTTCTTTCTATAGGTGAATTACCTGGCGAATCGGTTGTCTATGGTTTTCTTGTAATTTAAGAGTTTCTTGGGTATAGATCACCCATGATGACCCATTGAGTTCGGTGAACTACATGGCTTTCCTCCAGGAATGGTGGTTTCTCGAGCAAAATGTTAGTCATTACCATTACCAAAGGCAAGCCTGATCCACATCTGAGCCCCCCAAACGGTGGGATCAACCAAATGGCACGCTCTCTAGCGGGATCCTGACCCAACATGGGTACCAACTCAATGGTTCCATGGATGGTTGAGTGTCAACAAGTTGTGTTCCAAAAGATATCAACCATGCCCCAAGAGAGGCTATTGGGGCTGGTAAGTTTGCATTTCACGGACTCAAAAGTGACCTTGGAGGATTTGGCGAGTCAATTTGGCCATGTTCAAGGGATCCACCCAGGAACATGAGAATATGAATCAAGACAAATCAGATAAATCAACGGGGTAGTTGTTCATGGTTGTTCATGGTTGTTGTGATAACCCTTCCAACAATGCGTATATCAACCTACCAAGCAACAAAATAAATCAACACCCGGGTCAGTTGAGATCATCAAATGATTTCGAACTATTCATATGTTTGCCACAAATCTGAAACAACTATATAGATCAAAGGTCTATATATGTTTATATGTCAATAATCTGGATTAGCGAAAAATCGAAGTTGAAGATGCCTATTTAGTCTGTTTTTCCTATGGTTTTCCACTGAAACTTTAAAAGTCACTGTTTTGCACTGCCAGGTGAGCATGCCTGGAAGGGGGATCCGTCAAAAAATGAACGATGAGACGCCCACAAGGGATACGGCTTAAATATGCTTAAATTGGATAATTTAGTTCAAATAAAGTACCATAGTGTATAGTAATAGTTGTGGGAGTTGTACTGATGGTAGCAATTCCAATAATTCCAGCGTGAAAGCGAATTCCTGCATCAATCCAAGGAGTTGGGACTCGCAATCTGCTTACGAAGGGTATATGGCACCACCAGGCACCCGGTCAGATGGTCGAGTTTTGAAGGGTTAGGTATAGCCACATTCGGTCAATTTCCCAATTTCTGGCGAACCTCAATTTTCACAATTTGGTAAATGAACCTCAGCGATCTTCTCGCAAGACTTCGACCAAGGGGTTCCTTGATCCTTGCACTGTTCATGGCGCTATAAAATCAATGGGTTTGTTGATCGGGAAAATTTTCACCGGAAACCAAAGTTTTTACCACCGGGTTTCCTGCAGGTTTTCACCGAAAGCAATTGCTGAGCCATGAGACATTGAAGTTCCCCCAGTACGAAAAACACTGATGTAAATGTACAGTACTCAGCACTCACTACCTGCCCCAAACGAATCCCAAAATCCATTGTTAGGTTTGATAGTCAAATCGAAAAGCAATCCAGTTTTTTGTCAGTCAAATCAAAACCTCTAGTTTTGATGGTGACATTGTTTCAGATCCGAGCAAAGCGACTTTGTATGAAAATATGCACCGAACTCCCAAGTAAAAAAAAAAACGTTTTTCCTAAAAAGTTGCCATATTCTGTCAGAAAAGGATGGTTCGAGTATAAAATGTGGTAAACCCAATTTGTCATGAATCTTCACTTTCGAGGGTTTAAATCCCACCCATTTTGGGTGAGTCACTGGGGAGCCCAATTTTAGACACACCCAATCCCATTGAATCCCCAAAAAAAACATGGTTGGTTGTTTTGTTTTACATTTTATGTCTTATTTTCAAACACGCCACAGCATCTTATGAAGTTAGTGACAACTGTATACACATGCGTGTTTAAAGAATAGACTATATTGTGTATATATATACACATCCAACTAATATCTCTACCAAATATATCTATATATATATTCCGATACTATATATCTCAGTAATCATCACCCCCGTTTCAATGGTTAATGTTTTAGCATGTTTTAATATGTTGGCGGCGTTTTAACATGTTTTAACCGAGCCCCGATCCCTCATTCCCCCGTAGGGGCCTCCTGAACTTTCAAGCGAATTGGTAGACCAGGCACGGCCCTTGGGCCGCCCACGGGCCGTGAAGTGTCCTGCCTGAGAAGCGTTGGGGGCCCTGGAACGGATCATGGGGATGTACATTACGAAAACTATGGGATATAATTCATTCATATTTACAGACAGGAACTATAGATATATGGGATATAGAAATGGGATTAATATACTATACTATGGAAAAAATGTCCCATGCAGAAATAAAATTCTGCTTAAGGTAAGAAATATAGATATGGAATAATGATACGAACAGATACTCTTACGAAATGTTGGGAGAAGACATGTGGAAACAAATAGACATGTTAAAAAAAGTCAACAACAATATGTCTGGGGTTCCCACAAATGGCGATGTTTGTGGCAACATCGGCAAAACCAAACCGGGGTGCTAGGGGGCCATATGTTCAAAATCCGTATGATATATATATATATATATATGGGATGATAGGGGGAAATCGATGACAAAGAATGAGGCAAAAGCCATACTTTGATATGCGTACCACTTAATAATACTTAATAGATGATGAACCGGGGTTTGCCGACTGGGATGAGCATCCAAATGCCCCCTTACCAGTTGGTTTACCCAACTCTCTCCATAAGCTGCACTATCCACTGCCACACATTTGGGTTTGGGGAAATATTGACGAATGAAAGCAAACATGCATTCATTGTAATACCACTACAAGAATAAATCGGTTATATATATTATATTTTTAATTTATATATCTTTTTATTTCAGAAATATTAATGTTGTGCAATGAACAAACAAATGAATAAATAATAATAAATATAGATAAATCATATATATATATTATATTATATATGTAATTGTATATAATATATATATATATGATCATAATTGATTATATCATTAATGATGAAAACACATCAACTGAGTTCGTGGCACCCCGGGATGGCCCTGGCCTTGATGCTCGACAGCTGGAACAACCAGATCCTCGCGAGGACACTTTCCGAAAAACTATGGAGAGGGGCTATCCCCGGTGATCCGCGGAAATCATGGTAAATCAATATCCAAATCATGAGACATATCACTATATACATTTCATAAATTACTATATTAAGCTTGGTACCACACCATGAATACCATGAATAAACTGGGGGGGTACTGGGTCAACATTGAGGCTAGTGGTGCCGCAGTGAGGTCGTAATTCATCACTTGTTTTGCTTTTTGAAGATGCCAGTTGGCCAATACCACAATGTGTCCCAATACGATACAAACTTGTTGCCATCACAAGGTGGGAAATAAGAGTTCTGAATAAATCAACCAGACTGCGGATACTGTTATCTGAGGGCTATCTGGTCCAAAATGATTGAATCTTGAATGGGTATACGAGCAACAACGTTGACAACACCTGGCGATTCACGTCGTAAGCTCAGTGATGGGGATAACATTCTATTGTTGTCTTCTAGTCGCCATCAAGTATGATAGCCCTTCTCAAGGCATCCCCAAACGAAAAAAATCACAGGAAACTTAACCATCTGGCAATACGCATGATCTAAACCCGAGCCGCTTAGCCCACCATAGCCCACCTTTCTGCAGGCATGCCTTGCCGAGGAATGAGACGTTTGTCTGGCTTTTGTTTCATCCGAATAGGTGAAAAAGGTGAAAGTGTGAAAGTGCCTTTTGCCAACTGAAACCATTTAAAGAACGCAGTGAACCCACGTAAAACCACAAAAACAAACATACAATTTATAGTAAAAATGTGTGTATGCATGTATGCATGCATGCATGTATGAATGCAATTGAATGTGCATATGTATTCACATGTGCATATGTATGGATGTATGTCTGTCTGTCTGTCTGTATATGTATGTATATGTCTGTATATGTCTGTCTGTCTGTCTGTCTGTATATGTATGTATATGTATGTATATATATGTATATGTATGTATATGTATGTATATGTATGTATATGTATGTATATGTATGTATATGTATGTATATGTATGTATATGTATGTATATGTATGTATATGT
>Ga0126342_10010494_pt1 | contig 16574 bp, 14 predicted proteins | sample Cyp1metagenome_FD_92528 | JGI IMG/M metagenome (GOLD analysis project Ga0126342, IMG submission 92528) | Coral microbial communities from Lord Howe Island, Old Settlement Bay, Australia - Cyphastrea 1 metagenome | ecosystem: Host-associated > Invertebrates > Cnidaria > Coral ... | reverse complement strand
GAGGTAACAAAACAATATCAAATAGATCGAATTGCAAATCACTGAAATCCACTCACCAGTGGTCCGAAGACAGCAGAGGTGAAGCCCAAATCGCAAATAACCAAAATGCCGAAATGTAGCCTTGCAAAGAAATCAGATCCCGCGGGTAGAAGCAATGGCAACCCGCTAAGGTCGGAACAAGTAAGCACGGAGCGGGGGGGTGCTAGGCTTGAACCAAAACCTTCTGGCTGGAAAACCCCCAATAAATGGAAGTTGATTGCTGGGAAAAATGAATCCATTTTCATGGGGGATAGCAGGGGATAGCCCCAAGAATAAACCTCCAATACGGATAAACCTCCAATTTTGGAGGCTTTATGCAATTTTCATCCATTTTATATCACCCATTACTGGTGATATTCATTTTTTGGTCTGAAAATCGGGGCCATTTTTTTCTGCACCAAACCTGGTGACCGGTGCCAAATCCCATGAGTCCACCATAGTCCAATGAGTGCCAGCGATGTTCAAGTCGCCAAGTCCCTGAGTCAAAAAACTTAACGCTGACAATCCAATCCAAGCAGCATCTGGCAGTGTGTCAAAACCATTGGAAAACCCCTTTTTAGTTCACATCAAGTCATAGCTGGGATTTATATGGATTCATGGATGTGAATAACCCACTCAAAATGGTATGAAATCAATAGGTTATTGATCCATAGATCCATAGCTTCCAATTGGGATGGGATTTATGGATGTGAGTTCATCCCACTCAAAATGGTATGAAATCAATAGCTATTTATCCATAGATCCATAGCTTCCAATCCAAGCAGCTCCATGGGAAGAAACTCGAAAGATGCTGAGAATGTCTTCGTGGGGATGAACCGGGATGCCTGAAAAGCCAACGCCGAGGCATGTCTCTGTTGTGTCTGTTGAATCTTTGAATCTTTGATACTCCGTAGAAAAAAATGATGTTAAATGGTTGTTCTTAGTATTGGTTAAATGGTTGTGCTTAGTATTTCTTATCGTTGAACTTAGTATTTCTTATAGTTAAATGTGATCTTCTCATAATGTTTCATGTTAAATGATGTTTCTCTAGCACTCTTTTTGGCATTCCTCCGTAGGAATAAATGGTGATGAACCATCGGTGGAAACTCCACTAGGATGATAATTCAGCGATTGCACTGTTGGTCAACGCTATTTACTAAGCATTTGCAAACGAAAAACAATGAACCGTTGACAAAGTTTACTAATCAGCGACACCATCATCTAACAATTTCCATTGATCACTGATCATCTAACCCTCTGATCATGTCAGAAATTCATTGGTGTCACGAATCAGTGTACTCATTTCCAAATCATCTTACCCTCTAACAGTTTGCTAAACCATGAGAATCAGTTTGGTAATTTGTAATGAGAAAAAATATGATCACTGATCATCTAACAGTTTGCTCATGAAAATCACCATGTCAAAACCTGGCGAAAACTGGCGCCTGTGTGATTGGCGATCCGCTCCTCCAGCCGCGCGACGATGGGATCTCGTCGCGCTCCTCGCTATGAGAAATCAGTCGGGGTGAGATTCCTGGGTCAGTTCTCAAGATTCATATGGATTTGTTCTGTAGATACACAGTGTATATATATATTATATATATAGTGTATATATATATGTATATCATTTTAGATATTTCTGAACTCTGAACAAGTCACAGATTTGATTATATACATGTATCATCATCTACTATATATAATATTTATGTATGTGTCATGATGTTTCCAGTTACAATGATCCATATGGAGCCTCCGATTTCAGGGGCATTCATGAATTTGAAGCCATAACTCATCTGCTGATGTCGGGAGTTGCGCTGCTGAATTCCTGACCCTTGTCACCACTGCTTGCCGATTGCGGGAGAGATATTACCTACATGGTGGCTTCCATAAATGGGGATACCCCAATAGCCGGATGATTTATAATGGAAAATCCTATCAAAATAGATGATTTGGGGGCCATATGTGCTTTCCTTTGGAACTGGTGCCAGTCACGGGCTAGTTACTAGTTTATGCCTAGTTTATGCTGGTGTCATCTTTCAGATTTGAATCGAATTCTTGAGTTCCATTTCTTGAAATGACCATCTCCAGCGCTTCAGACCCTGGTTCGCACCCAGCCCAAGGGCTGCCTGCAACGTAGCCTTCCACGGGCAATTCCACCTGATCCATCCCATCGCTACTTCCCCATCCACCCAAGTGGTCGATGAACTGCAGCAGGTACCTGCGATGGCTATGGCATGCTATGGCCATCTGCCGTGGCACTAAAAATCGACCAACCATGGCTATCTGCCGGGTGGCTAAGGGTGGCTATCACCCATCATTGGGGGCCTTGAAAATCGCCCATAGCTGCTGGCAGAAAACCATAGAAAACCCGTTGCTAGAGATGGACATTTGTCACAGGACCATCCGTTCATGGGTTATGAACATTGACGGCAATAAAGGGCTATCTATCTTATCTAATCTAATCTAATCTAATCTAATCTATCTATTGTAGATGCAGCAAGCTAGGTTGAGTGATCATCAATCCATGATCTCCTCTGAAAAAGCCAAGGGCACGCGACTTCATCCGCAGAAAGAAAGTGGTCATTTCTGTAGATCTGGCTGCGGTTGTCCACCTCAGTTGGCCAGCCACATCTGATTACAGGCTAGGAAAGAACTGGGATGGGTTTCTTTAAAACCGGGGCTAAGCCTAGGTCGTGTATTTAAAATCATGTTCAGAGGATTATATTGATATATATATATATATACATAGACAATTGATAAACCATTCAGCTGGGCTGGGGTACCCCCATTTTGGGAAAAGCAACGCTGAGCCCCCAGGCAGCAACGAAGGAAGCGTCCGTCGGCGCGACAACATCTTTGGCGTCGAGCACCGAATTTCTCCTGGTTTCAACTCATGAACTGGGGGTTGTAATTGGGATACCCTGGTCTTTATATATATATATATATATTACTATATATATATATATATTACTATATATATATATGAGAGAGAGAGAGAATATGTATGCATATATATATATGATAATTATATGATAATTATTAAGGTGTAGCAATTTATAATATGTATGTCTACGTGTGGTTATGTGCAGATATATATATATATATGTATAGAGATATAATATTTATTTATTTAGTTATATAAACCAAACAAGGGGGACATATATATATACAATAGAAAGAACTCGGAAAACGTTGTTGATGTTGTTGGTTTGAATCAGCCATAGTTGGGCAATGAGTTTAGTGATGTGTCCAGGTCCATCTCGGATCCCAATATCTTGGTTCTCACAGCAAAATAGCTGGGATTTATGGTTGCTCACCCGAAAGAACATATGGTTTTTCATAGGTTTGCTCCATCCCCATGGGCCCATGGTTGAAGTTAAGCTTTACCAACTGATTCAGAAAAAAATCCAGCATGTTTACCATAGTAAGAGCCTATGTCAAAATGGGTTAAATGATCCATACCGGTTGGCTCAATCCCCTTAGGTTGGTACCAACCCCACCGGGATCGACCCTGCCCTGCGCAAAGCCATGGTTCCATTGGATCCAAGCCGCCACCGCTAAGCCCAAACCTCGTCTCTGCCGAAGAAATCGCCATTCTGGGGATGGCCAAGCCAACAAAAATCGGGGATTTGTAGGGATATCATAGAGATATCATGATATCATCATAGATAACCAGTATTAACCATAGAAATCAGGGAGATCATAGGGATTTAACCACTATTAACCAGTATCATTATAGATCATTACTGGTTGGTGGTTTCAACCTACCCCTCTGAAAAATGATGGAGTGAAAGCCAGTTGGGATGATGATTCCATTCCCAACTGAATGGAAAGTCATTCAAAATTCCATGGTTCCAAACCACCAACCCGTAGAGATATCATAGGAACATCGCCATTTTTGAGAATCAAATCGAACTCAACGAGCCATTTGGCGGTTAAACCAGGGTACCTTAGCAGACTGGTATAGCTCGTATAGCTGAATCATCTCAAAAGTTGTTGAAAATTCATAGCATCTTAACCCATCCCAACTTTACGGGCAACTTTCGAGCTCCAAACCGCTTATCAGCCCACCAAATCAGCCGAGATACCCATTCGAAGCACGGTCTTTCCCATGCTCCTGGACCTTGCCGCCATTTTCATGGGGGATTTAGCTCACAAAAAGTTACTAAATTCCCATGGGATATAAGGAATCATGTAGCCTATGGCACTATGGGGTCATGTATCCCAGTAGTTTTTTGGGATAAATATGGATAAATGGGATATAGACCCACCCCATATGGTTCGCGCCTTTCTTAGCTTGATGTAGGCGAAGCCTACATGTGGGAAAGAATGGGATATACTGGGATAAATGACCAACCGTGTGGGATGGGTCTGTCCAAAGCTGGTATATACCACAATTTATGGCCAGACAAAGCCGTAGAAAATCCACTGAAGAGAAGTCATGTTCCCCATTTTCTGTGAGATATCTACCACTGAACCCTCCAAGCAGCCATGAAAATAGGCGTACCAAATCAGCGGGCGAATTTTGGTAAAATAGCAATGTTTAAGCGTACTTGGAGAGTTTAAGTGGTTGTTATTGGTGTTTGTGTTTGCACTGGAACCACTATTAACATCAATTAACCACAAGAATCTACTAGACTACTTCTTAACCATTATTAATCACCATTGGATTGACCACTAAGAACCATCATTCACTATAGACCACTAAGAACCACTATTAACCAGTATGATTATATAATATTATATATCATTATCATACTCATCATGTCTCATCATATTAAAATTCATTATAATACCACTATATATTATATATCATTATTATACTCAGAATATCACTAATAGTGATTATATTGTATAATAATAGTGATATACTATAGTGGTATACTATATTAGACCAATATATCACTATTGATTATTATCCTCAGCATTATCTCAAAATCACTCCCAGCAGAGCCCCATCTCGGAGGCCATGGCATTGCTGCTGGGGCAGGGCCCGGAGGGCCCGCCTCCGGGCCCGCAGGGGCAGCCTCTGCAGTCTCGCCTCGGGTGAAATCATGGGGATTTGATCATGGAAAATCTGTGAAATGACCTGCCACGTTCGTGATTCCTTTATGAAGACATGTGTTGTGTTTTTTCTGAATCAACAATGGTGGTTCTAGAATGGTTCTACCATCAAGAATTGGTAATGAACGACTGGGATTTGAAGCAGCAAACATCAGGGTTTCACCAGCGAAGGTGAGGATTGAACTCACACAATGTACCAACATTTTTGGTGCAAAGAGATGGTTTTCAGACACCAAAACCATCCTTAAAACCTCTATATTGGGCTCAGCACATGGCTCCACCATCCCGATGGATCTCAACAGCTGTGCTCCCAAATGTGTTGTGCCAAACGTGAAAAACGCTGGTTGAAAAAAAGACCAGCTTACTTACTGTAGATATAGTTGGTGTATCCAGCACAAAGCCTAGTTATAGTTGTGGTTCTAAAACCAACTTAGCTATCTTGGCGTGTGTTGATGCATGAAGAAAACCACGTGTTCTGTTGGACGTAACTCCTCAGTGTACTCTCTCCCCTTGGCATCTGACCCTGTGACCGCCGGGCGCGCGCAATGGTGAACATGGCAGCACAGAGGGGGCGCCAGATTAAACAGAAGCCATCAGTGGCTGCACTCTGGCTGCTGGTTTCACCTTTTTGGCAAGATCAACATAAATCGAAACGCTGGAAATGACCTAAATTTCCTAAATATCCCGGAAAAACATGTGTTTGTTTACCCCGAAAATTTCCCAGGGAACCATCCGTGGAGATCAAGTTCCAAGAACATCACAAGGGAAACCTGTTTTCATCCATAAATCCCCGCCTATTGTGGGGTTTTCACAGAAGGTTACCAGGGTGTTGACCCTGAGTCATGTGCCTATCTTGCTGCATCTTCATGGTTTGAGATCCAAGTGCTTGCGGTCATGACAAAATGCATGTGGCGCTAACAAAATTGGGAACTCCCAAGCGCTCACTTGCAAAAGCATGACTTTGAATTCAGTATTGGTCTCAAAAAAAACTGATTCACACGTTCTTAGTGCAATTACATATATCATATTCAATTGAATAATCCAAAACCAGAAAACAATCATCTAATGTGGGTAAAGCCAGTGCCAGTTGCACCATCCCCCAGTCATCACCATTTTTATAGGTGGTATTGCTACCGTTCCCAGTCATGGGTGGTTTATTATCATTGTTTTACCAACATTAAAATAAACTAAATAAACCTTTGGTAAATGTTGTAAATACAGGGGTTTCTATCAATAGAAATGTACTATCCTCCGGTCATCAAACATGGCTTGCTGGACAATTCCGCCTTTACTGCAGGCACTGGTGGCCGCGTTGCACACCACACTGGAGGTTTCCTACAAGCAGAGCTGGCCCCGGGGCAAATCTCAAAGATGATCTAGATTTAATTGAAAATCCTATTTTTTACTAGGGTTTTACTGGGGGTTAAGTGGGTTTTAATGGAGTTTAATAGTGTTTTGATGGGGTTTAATATGTTGCAATGGGGTTCTTATTGGGAAAACCAAAGAGTTTTCATGGGTTAATTGCCACATGTCCAAAACCGGACAGTAATTTAGTCATAGTTAAATATATGTATATAGTAATTATAATATATATATATATATATGTGCATCCATTGCCAAAAATTCTTCGCCAGTGAAACCAAGGTGTGTCCAGCACGCCCCATAGGTACCAGGTATGTCTCGCAAGCCCAACTTTCATCCCAATCCTCCATGGAGAAATCATCTACAAATCGAGATTACCCTCTGGTTATGACTAACATAGCCTCTGGTTTATCATAGGAAAATGGTGATTTAATGGTTAACAATGGTGAATAATGGGATGATAATGGGATATACCCTCTGGTTATTTAACAGTTTGCCATGGAAAATGATGGCCCATAAAAATAGATGGTTTACCTATTAATAGCATGGGTGGATCTTTCCATGGCGAACTGTTAAATAACCAGATGGTAGATCATGGAAAAACAAGAAATCAATCATTGATGGATTTCCATGATGATCTAATGTTTTTCCATGAAGGATTTCTTGCTACAAATCATGTTTTTCCATTAGATCAGCAACTTGTTTTTCTTCCCATGTTTCTGGTTTCGCCCAGAGACAGGGAGTAGGATCTTTCGCACCCGAGCATCGATCTTGGATGTGTATCCAGTTAGTGATGAAAACCAAGAATCTGTAAACAATCTGTAAACCACAATCAAGTGACAAATGGGATGTTTAAGGTTGTGTAAACCCCATACATCAACTGTTAATGGGATATGACAACCCCATACAAATGCTTAATTAACCCAGTTGTGTATGGGTCACGAGTCCTTCCATCACAACCATCATTTAGGGATTTAGGGAACTTCACCCGATTAGAAACCAAGTCCTTGCCATAACAAATCTTAGATACTCAAATGGAACATCTTTTAGCTAGTTGGGAAATAATTACATACCTGTATGTTGAGGAAAGAACTACATAATATTCTGAAAGTAGCATATGTTAGCTCTTTGATGTCCATGAAGATTATCGAACATCATCACATAATTATCATATATCACAGGTTGGTGGTTTACCTACCCCTCTGAAAAATATGAAAGTCAGTTGGGATTATTATTCCCAATATATGGAAAGTCCTAAAATTCATGTTCCAAACCACCAATCAGATCATATATCAACATATCCATGGTCAAGTGGATCTAACTAGTCCCATTGGTCAGAGGCCTGTGCCAGCGAGTCATATATCATATATCATATATCATATATCTGGGTAAATTATAATATTTCACTAGCCTGAATAGTTCGGCCCACCAACTTGCGATCTGCCGTGCCCCCGCGGCTGCAGAGCACGACAGCGAGATGTCCGAGGGAGTCCAACTAATGGTTACCCGCCTCCACCAATCAAGCAACCGAGAATGAAAAATGAAAAGGTCCACGCCTTCCAGCAAGCCGCAACCTAGAAAACCACGACATAATGGAGGCAGGTCACCTTATTACTATCATCGATACAAAACCCACAGTCCTGGTCTGGCTTGTTCCCATGGTTTTCACAGGCAATTGGACCTAAGTAGCAAAGTGGGATTTCAGAAACTAATTTTCTGCCGTTTTGACAGTTTCATTCATCGCCACCATCCAAGTCCTGATTCTCATTGGTGGATCTGATGTTCTGGTGTCTCTCTCTGTACAACTTCTCACGTTGCTTTTGATTAAACTCATCTGCAGCTGTAAGTTCTGAGCCCACCAGTGGATCCATTAACGGTATGTGAGGAGTAGCAACGAAGCATGCCTTTCCAAGCTGTCCACGTGTTGCGAAATACCCTTGCAAGAGCTCTAGCGTTTCAGTTTGAAGTGGTAGTTTAGGTCGTAGTGGTAGTCCCTGTTTCATACCCTTTGCACCCAACTGATACAGTGACTTGACCTTAAGAGGTTTGACATCAGGAAAAATGGATTTGTTGACCAGAAACTGGTTGTGCATGAGGATATTCCGAAAAGTGTTGGTTCGTACTGTAAAGCCTTGAGATTCTTGATGAGATAGGACTGGTATCGTTGTCTGTGCAGAAAGCATGAAGCTGACTGTCTGACTGTCATCTCAACCCAAGTTATTCCCAGTGGCGGTGTAACTTCCTCCGGTGATGTAGGCCAGACCAATAGCTGGAGCCATCGTAAAATGAGATCCGCAAGTCGTCGTCCAAACTTACAAGACCTTACATTATGAAAATCTTCCGCAGTGAAAACAAACTTTTGTCCCTCTTCCAGTGCATAGCTGTGCATGTGCTCCCAGCGTTCAAGTTGTCGTTCGGGTGCTCTGTCATGTTCATTATCAAGCTTAACTCTGTGCATTGCAAGGTCAATACGCAAAGCATACTGCGCTTCCAAACTTTGTTGTTGAGCACGTGCATCTGAAAAAAGCCTACGCAAGTCATCTGTGATTACTCTGTGAAGTGTGTTACAAGCAATTTTCGCCGCTTCGTCAGCTACCGCATTTCCCATGATATGCTAAGTTTCATGTGCCGGTTGTTGTTTGATGCTCTGGTGTGCCTTGATTTTTGCAACTGGTATCGGATACTGCTTTTGCCAAAACAGATTGTGCAATCTCTTGAGCAAATCCCAGTTTGGTAGCTTATGGAGAACAGACACATCAACTTTCTTGCGAATCAAGTTGTGCGCATCAATTACATAGGCACTATTAGTTACCACTGTTGCATGGATCATCGCTTCATGTGTGAGAATCGCGGCAGTGAGTTCAGCTCTGTTTATGGTTTGGGCCCATGACTTGTGATCACCCATCGCATCCAGGGGGGGATACAGGGGCCCCCAGATGCAACGGGTGATCTCCCCCTTCAAAGTTACGGTGCAGCGACGGGCATGCTGGCCAGACATTCCCGTATCCACATCCGTAACTTTGAAAATTACCCGTAAAAATACAATCCCTTCGGGGCTATTAAATTACACCCGCCCGCGACCGCAATCCGTCACCGAGTCACTCAGGACGACCGGCAGTGGTTGCACCACCACACACTGCCGGTAAACTGGGACGCACCCACGTCCTGAAAAACGCCTTGCCCATACGGCTGACGGCGGTGGCAGCGGTCGCACTCCACGAGTGCTCCCGCGCGTGGCACCCAAAGATCCAGATTCTTGCAGTTCTGGATCGGCACCTTCACCGGCTCCTCCTCCTGCGTCGGCAACCTGAATAGTTCGGGCATTTGGGGATGATTCCCCCAAAAAATATACCATGATTCCCAGTGAGGGAGAACAGTGAGGTTGTTATAATTTACCCAGATATATCATATATCATATAATTAGTAGAGTACTGAACTCCGTCCGCCCCATCCACCCCAGTCCGCCCCAGCGTCCAGGTGTTGCCACTGTGCCCGTTGAAGCCACTGGAGAGCCTGCGCTAAGGTGAACATCTTTCGGGTAGCCTAAAGATCCACTGAAAAATGTTTGAAACTATAACCCATAGGATCCATGTATGGTATATATGCTAACATTGGGGGTATATTGGTAAATGTTACCATATATAGCATACATGGATCCTATGGGTAAGGAAAAAACATGGACATGCTTGAAATTGGATGAACTGCCATTTTCAGACACACCCGTTTTGACAATGTAAACTACTGGCTAGCTCGAAGATCCCCTATTAGAATGACAATTTTAGTGGTAATCCTCCAGAAATGATGGAACAGTAACATAGTAATCACCATTTTTAGATCAACTATTTCTATGGCCTTTTTTTCCATGGTATAAATGATGGACCAACCATTGCCATGGCCATGTGGCCTGAAACCAAGCATCACAGCTGCCGAGGGCACTGCTGCAGGTGAAGGAGTCCATTTCTAGAGATCGGGCCTGGTGTGAGACATGAGATGGGGGCTGTACAACAAACCCAAGGCTTGTCATTGGAAAAACAAGAAACATGGACATTTGATCAAGAAAGTGGGAGTTCATAAACACTGACCTAGTGAAGAAGCAAGACTTGGGATAGGGCACACCAAAAATTGAAATTAACCAACGAAAACATACGAAAACATGTGTTTCACTCGCACAAAGTCTGGGACCTTTCACCAACAAGAATGGAATTACACTGCGATTGGGTATTTTGACGGGCGAATTGTATCCCCAACTTGAATTGATCACCATTTTGATCAGGTGATAGTGACATCAGTGACATCCCAAACTTTGAAGTTTTTTTGTGGCATACAGGGTCGGTTATAAGTCACAGTATACCGAACGGGCGTAACTCGTTACAAGATCATACTGAGCTTCTGGTGGATGTCGTCAATATTGGAGATAAATTCTCTGACAAGTCCCTACAGCCAACAAAACTATGAACTTCCCCCAACACTATGCTGGGTAAATTATAATATTTCACTAACCTGAATAGTTCGGCCATTTTGGGATGATTTCCCTTATTAACCATGATTCCAGTGAGGTCGCAGTGAGGTCGTTATAATTTACCCAGCTATGGGTATAAGAAGCAAATCTAATTGGAATCGAAACGGCCCTGACCTGAAACTCCGAAATCTCCGAGATAGCCACGCGCCACTGCTGGCCTCGGTCATGCACAGTGTTTTTTTGATTCAGATTTTTGACTTGTACTGATACTCAATGATTCCCTAAATGTGTATATTATATGATAATATATTGATTTGTGTTTCGTGATGTTTCTTTGGATGGTATTAAATTATCCCGGGATCTATTCCATAGACACTATATGGCAGAATGCTTCGGATATGGCATTTTTCAGCGTGGCCTATCTTCCCGCACCTTGCTCGAGCGCAGCCAAAGCAGAGTTGTAGGACACTGCATCTGTATCCTTGGCCAAGATCCAAAACGACCAACACTTCAAAGCATTTGGCGGTCAAAGCCCTGGCAAATCTCTGGGTTAAACCACTCCAAGATCTCCAAGATAGCTGGTTTATATTGGAGTTCATCCACCAAACAAATAATGTGGAATATCTTTGTACCAATAGTACAGGTTTTTTGACTAGAGGCCGCATGGTTTAACTTTCAACTACTTTAGGTTCATTTCGGACACATGTTGGGTCAGAACAAACTAAACCTTCCACAACTATCTGTAGGTTTCGTTGCCCATTCTTTAGCCCAAAAATATCAACCCTTTCCCGCAGCTCATCCCATGATTTCTCGCCATAAAGCTTATCCCCAGTCTAAGACAGCGAAAAAAGACACGAATATCATGAGTTCACACATAGAATTCTTAGTTTGACATAATTTAACCCAAATAAAAAATGATTTCCCCAAAATACCCTCCAGTAAATTAACATAGACCCTGCCAGATACGGGTTGGAAGATTGGTTTCCATTAAAAATAGGTAATTTTCAGGGTCTATGTTTATTTACCAGAGGGTATATGGAATGCCTAAAAGCCTTGGTGGACTCTATCAGATTAATTCGTTGCTCATGGCCCATATGAGCAGTTTTGAGGGCTGGGATTACCTCTAAATCAACTGCTGAATCATCATTTTCCGTACAAACTGTATTTAAAAAAAAAAACGAAATTGGGAGGATAATCCTCATTTTCAGACAGACACAGCAGGAAAAAAAAAGGTGATACAGTATATCACACTATATCCCCATGATATTCCCAATTTATCCTCCAGCAAGCTAACATAATATATGTGGAAAACCCACCATTTCCCGAACACGAAACCATGGGTTTTCCACGTCTATGTTGGCTTACAAGAGGGTCACCAACAAAAACCACAAGAAAACCAATATTAAACATAATAAGTAAATCAAGATATAATGATGGGACCCAAAAAGATATAAATCACTAAATCACTATTAATCACTATTAAATCCAATTGATTCATAGTTAGATCACCATTAATCACTATTAAATCACTGTTATAATATATTATAATCCCCAATAAATCACTAATAATCACTATAATCGAAACAACTGGAATAGCACTATTAACCCAATTATAATCACTATTAAAATTGGTATGATCACTATTCAAACTCACTTTTTAAAAATGATCACTATTGGGATAATCATTATAATTAAAAATAAAATCAGTTAGTTTTCCATGAATAATACTATTATCAGGGTATCTCACTATTATAATTTCAATAGGTAAACCAATTATAGTCACTATTAAAATTGGTGTGTTCACTCTTAAAACTCACGAATTATGATCACAAATAAAACGAACTGTTAGTCATAACCAGATGGTATATCCCACTATCATCCCATTATTCACCATGTTTTTCACCATTAAATCACCATTTTCCTATGGTAAACCAATAAGACTAATAAAACGAACTGGGATGGAAACCCTCAAAGATCATCGCGGCACCTCGGCCGCGTGCCAGGCGTGCAAAAGCTCCAAGGAGAGTTGCCAGTGACCTCTGCCCACCGCGATGCCTGGGCGCGAACAGCAGGTCTATAACAGGGAACAGGTTATCTATATATATACAGTATGTATGTATGTATGTATGTATATGTATATATATATATATATGGATCACTTATATAGCTTTATGTCATATATCATTAAGTGATACTTATATATATATATATTATTGTATATATTGTCATTTTATAAGTATATATTATAAGTTGTATAACTATTATGTCAAAAGGATACAATTATCATAGTCACCATATAAAAGCAATAATAAGCATCACTTTTGGTTCGAATGTTGGGCACCATATGTAAGTTATATACATAAGTTATATTTCTAGGATTTTCTAGTCATATAGTGTAAAAGGTTACTAGACATGGTTTTAATGGTTACTTCTAGTAATAGATTTGACTACGTATTATAAAATCATTTCAAATAATGATTTTCTTTATATTTAACAACATGATATATGATACATCATAGTATACAGTATTAATATGTGTATTTGTATGTGTATGTATGTTACATTTATTCAACATGATCTTCCCCGGAAATTTCAGTATTTTCCCGCCATGTTCAAATCTCACTTGCAGCCTGTGCACATGCATTGCTCTGTCGGGCATCCAGCTGCAACTGCCGCTGTTGCGCCTTCCTTGGCTGAGCCCAGGTTGGCTTCGGGTTGCAGGGAAATGGATGATGGTTCTATTAACTGGCTATCATCTAAATGTTATATAGCTAGTTAATTGATATATCGGCTCCTTATATGGCTCCTTATACGGCTCCTTGCAGAAAATTGACAGAACGTGACAAACTGTTGTGAAAAACCTAGCAATGCTTGGTCTTGGGAACCTATTGGTCTTGTACATCTACTCTCTGGCAATTATACAAAAAGCTATTGAAAATGGCCCAGTCAGAATAGTTGATTTACCCATTTTCATAGCATGGTGATCTTCCATAGTTCTGTAAACGTTTACCAGAGGCTAAATTTGCGGGCTAGGAAAGCTTCAACCCAAAGCCATGGCGTTTGCGTTTGACTCATCCTGCTTTTCGACAGCCTTGCAAGGTATTGGAGGTGTCATGATTGTAGAATTATAGAAGGACTGCTAACTACCTAGACACTCCATTGACCGAAACTTCTTCAAAAAATGCATGTTACCCCATAAGTTTAGTACGTTCTGAAAAATTTGTATGGGTATTTTAAGTGTCTTGGTACCCAAAAATGGATGACTAGCAAGTCAACTAGGCAGCTGACCCTCCCCATGTGAGCCAAGAATATCTATATCTATATCTATATTATATATATATATATATATTAAGTACCAGAAGATCACAGATGCTGGCTCCCGAACCATCCGAGCAATTGTTGCCCACATGACTTGACCAATACCCAGTATGCCATTTGTTTATTCAGTCCATTGCCCACTGATATCCCACTGTTTGCAATGGGTATTGGTGATGAAAATGGATAAATGAAGATGAAAAATGGGTATTTATCCCACTGATATCCCCAATATCCATACCCATTTTCTAGTTCAGTGTATTGGCGTTTTGCTGATGAAAATCGGTGATGCTCCATAAGTTCCATCATCTTTGGCTGACAAAGTGCAGATTTTTGCTGGTTGGTGGTTTTAACCATCTTGAAAAATACTAGTCAATGGGAAGGATTATCCCGTATATTATGGAAAATAAAAAAATAAATGTTCCAAACCACCAACCAGTTTGCCAATTGGGTCCACATGTTTGGGCGAACTCCTCCATGTCTACTGCCTTTTCCGCCATGTCTCTCCAGGAACCCCATGGCTGAGCTCCAAAAAAGTCCAGCACCAGAAGCACCTCTGGTGGTTTATCAGATCAGAGGTAACCAAACTGAAATGATGTGGTAAATCCATTGATGATCATTGATGATCACTGATGAACATTGATGAACCTTGATGATCAGTAATGAACGTTGATGATAATTGATGAAGATTAACGAAGATACAGTACCCCATGTGAAGGTGATCATAAACGACTCACTTGGGAGATATGGAGATTGGGTTTACCACATCCTCCAAGAGCATCGCATTCTTGGGTGGTTCATATATAGTATGTCACAAAGCAAACGGCGACTTTGAAACCCCTATTTCTAGGGGCCAAAAACGCGAGCTCTGTAACAAGCAAATTCTACATATTATTTGAACTGTATTCCTTGTTCTAAATTGGAAAACCAGCGTGACCCGCTGCTTTTTGGGGGGATGCCATGTCAGCATCCTCTCAGACTCGATGAAACCTCTGCTGGCCCAGCTATGCATCCAGTTTTGGTTTGTTATTGGATAGTGACAAAAAAGAATTGGCTTTACCACAAAAAATACCGTTTCTGGGAGCTATTCCATAATTGATGATTAATTAATCTGTGTGTATATATATACATATCATTTGTATTTTTTTTTAAGGCTATTACAGCATGTTTGATGGTGAATACCCCATTTTTCATGGCTAATATCCCATTATTGCTGTCTAATTTAATAGCTATATAAAATATCCACCATTTATACTTACATATATATATATATATATATATATCATATCTATATATATAGATGTATGTATAGTTGTAAGCCATATATTATATTAATATCCACAATCTATATTTAATAGCAATATTAAAATCCCCCATTTCTTCTTGGTCTCGCGTCAAAGGTCCATGTCATCGCCGAGGAGGCAACTGATGATGTCAGACAGCGTAAGGGCATCAGATTCCATCGAGAAGTGCCACAGGTCTTGGTAGAGCCCTAAAGCCTTGGGCTGTGAACCAGATTTGCTGGTAGATGTTTTTTTTTGCCGAGGGGTTGGAGATACTCCAACTATTTGTCCAATTCTTTGAATTGTATTTAATTGTTTTTTTTCAGAAGAGTACCTCTTTTTTGTTGCAAAGACTGACGTAAAATTGCTTAAGATACACGTCCACCACACGACAGATCTAAGTCCCAAGCTCGATACCATCGGCCACTTCGATGAGCAACACCTGGGACCAGCTGGCATGGCTGGATGTTTCTCCCACCATTTATGAGCTACTACATGGTAGAACCATGAAAATCATAGGTTTCATGATGTTTCATGTATATAATCCCCAGATGAGAATGGGTCCCACAAAAAGAGCTACCCAAAGAGCAAACAATTATTACCCTCTGGTAAACCAACATAGCTATATTGAAAATCACAATTTTTTTAGGTAAATCATTTATGAACGGACCACGTTCCATGGCTTTGTCAACGACAAACATGGCCGATATAGGGGCATCTCAGTGATGCGCAAGAGAAAGATTAGCCACTTGGGGTGTTATCATCCCAACTGCAATAAGAAGTAAAGTATTCTTCACACATACCATCATATACCATCATATACCTATCTATATGTATGTCTATGTGTATACCTATTTCTATCTTTATACATGTATATCTATATCTATTTGCATGCCTACTCATGTATTTCTATGTGTATATGTATATCTATATCTATATGTGCATATATATATATGATTATATATGTATACGTATACGTACACATATATATATATATATGTATATATATATATGTATATATATATATGTATATATATATATATATATATATATATATATATATATATATATAT
>Ga0126342_10010493_pt1 | contig 16575 bp, 13 predicted proteins | sample Cyp1metagenome_FD_92528 | JGI IMG/M metagenome (GOLD analysis project Ga0126342, IMG submission 92528) | Coral microbial communities from Lord Howe Island, Old Settlement Bay, Australia - Cyphastrea 1 metagenome | ecosystem: Host-associated > Invertebrates > Cnidaria > Coral ... | reverse complement strand
CCAGGAATCTTTCGGACAGAAGTTCTTGAGGCTTGTGACATCCAAAAATGTTGCCCTCACCAACCCCAAGGACTCCTTGCAAGCTGCAGGGATCCAAGAAGGAGAGCACCTAACTGCTTTCGTCCAACAGGTGCCACAAGGCGCCATATCGTTTCTCCGGGTGCGTTTGCCGCCATTTTGGCTGATGGGTCAGTCGTGACTTGGGGCAATTCATCGTGTAGTGGGGACAGCTCTGCGGTGCAACATAGGCTCAGGAACGTCAAGCAGATCGCGGCCACAGAATCTGCAATTGCCGCCGTTTTGTCGGACAGGTTATATAGTCCTGACCTGGGGGTATTCACCTTCTGGTGGCAACAGCTCTGCAGTTCAAGATAGGACGTGCAGCAAATTCAGGCCACAACTATGGCCTTTGCTGCTGTCTGGCCCGACAGGTCGCGTTACTTGGGGGGATCCAGGGTGTGGTGGCGACAACTTTGCAGTGCAAGATGAGCTCAGGAACGTGCGGGAAATTCAGGGAACAGGTTTGGCCTTTGCCGCCATCTTGGCTGACGGATTGGTCGTTACCTGGGGCAACCCCGGATATGGTGGTGACAGCTCTGCAGTTCGACATGAGCTCCTGAAGGTGCAGCGAGTGCATGGCACAAATGGTGCCTTTGCCGCCATCTTGGCTGACGGTTCAGTTGTTACCTGGGGGTATCCAGACTGTGGTGGCGACAGCTCCGCAGTCAAAGATCAGCTTCTGAACGTTCTGGCGCTTGAGGCTACAAGTGGGGCATTTGCAGCTGTCTTGGCCGACAGATCGCTTATTACATGGGGGGCATCAACGCATGGTGGCGACAGCTCCAAAGTCCAGGATCAGCTCAGGAACATGCAGCGAGTTCAGGCAACACATAGTGCATTTGCTGCGACCTTGGCTGACGGATCAATCGTTGCGTGGGGCGATCCAGCCACTGGTGGCGACAGCTCCGCAGTCCAAGAGCAGCTCAGAAAAGTGGAGCACGTTCAGGCCGCATGCGGTGCATTTGCTGCTGTCTTGGCTGATGGATCGATCGTTGCCTGGGGCGATCCGGGGCGTGGTGGTGACTCTGCAGCACTCTGCAGTTCAAGATTTGCTCCAGTGCTTATAGTTTTGTTGTCATCAATTTGATTATTCTGCAAGTGTGATAGGCGGAACCTGGAAGGGAGAGCTGCCTACCCGTACGGTGAATGATCCTGGATGAAATCCATTCAGAACCCACAGATGTCGTAAAAAATGAAAAATGGGAAGCTTCCCAATCTTTCTATCCCGCTGTTTGGTGGCAAAAACTCCTTGGTTTGGGATGCGATAGGTGGATATAGGTGGGGCAATTTGTGACATCAATGATTTATGTATGTTCGGTGGCATCTGAAAGAAAATCAGTGCTTATGAAAAACAATTTAGTTTTTGTTTTTGAATGTGTTTGACAGATCTCGGAGAAAATCCAATTTGAAAATAGGGTACCCCATTTCATCCATTGATTCATCATAATTGATATACCATAGAACCCATTTTCTCTTACTGCTGGTAGGGAATGGGGTAATGATCCATAGTAAATGAGAACTACATTGTAACTATCAACCATCATCCCATTCTACTATTCCCATCTTTTCCCTACATTTAGCTTCCCAAAAGGCGCCATCCGAGCCCCGGGCTTCAGGAAAGGAAGACATCGGCATCCGACGCGCAACTCATGGAGCCTTAGCCATCCACAGGGTGTTTGGGACATGGAACTCATGAAACTTGGGACATGGATTGAATGGGATATTCATCTGTATGTTAAGCATCAGCATATATACATAAATTATATATATATGTATGTATGTATATTATTATGATATCAAAATGGTTCAACACGAGGTTTACTGGGTAAAGTGTTGCTGAAGAGTTTACGACACGGGATTGTGACTAGGATATCGTCAGCAATTTAAATCGGGGCAAGTGATATATCAACCGGCAAAAAAGGTAGCTGTTGCAGGATGCATCAGCAAACCAGTTTCTCGATTTGACATAATGATTTTATCATTTTTTGTCCCTGCGTGCCTGAAAGATGAAGTCTAGACACGACCACACCACAAGCAATTGTTAATGGCATTAATGGGGTGAAATATCGTCAAGTATCTCAAGTCACTTTAATTATAATTCAGAAACATTTGCAAACCATCCACATATGATGCCAACAAAGGATTGCTGAACCAACATTCATGTTATATGTTCGCAAATTTCATTTTCTTAGAATTTCCGGCTTGTCGGTTAGCATATGGTTAACATCATTCGGTAACAAGCGATGTCCCAGATATACAGGGCGAATTCAGCAAACTTGAGCCGCACCCAGAAAGGCTCAAGATATCAAAGCGTTTTTAGCTTTCTTTTTTGTGTGTTTGAAAGAATGCCTAGTGTGAACGTATCCTTGCCGAGTGGTCGAAGTGATTCGCTGAAAGGCCCAGAACATCCCAGAACTGTATGGATTTGTTACTCGAATCCAACAATTTCTCCAAATTTAGGTACTTTAAAGATACATCAACTAGCGATCTGGCTAATGGATGCACCTGGTACAACGGCAAGGAAAATTCACGGAATTCGTTCCCCGTGCTGTCCATAGATGTCCTTTCTCCATTGTTTCCATTGCTTGGTTGATCAATGGTCATCCGGTCATTCCCATTAAACAACCAGGTCGATGATTTTCATGGCTTCCCAGCCGCCCAATCCATTTTTCCCAAAAGGATATCATCGGTGCTGTCAACAACTTACGCACCCCACGGTTTTTGTGAGGAAGCGCAGGCAGTTTCCGGTGACGGCAGCGAAGTGGAGCAAACAGACCCTGAGCCTCAACAGCAGTAATCCCTTCTAGTAACAAAAAGCATACAAAAACATACAAAAACCTACCTAAGGTTGTTTTTTTTGTTATTGGGTATTCAGTATTCGGGTGAGAAAGTTTCCAAATATAGTAATAAGATCATAAAACACTAACACAATCATAAAACATCATTAAAATGTACCATAAATATTCCCTATTGGGGAGCCATGGGGCTACTAGGACTTTCCCAAACGCATGATAGTAAATCATGAAAACTGAATTTTGGGATTACCTTTGCTCCGGTATGAGCCGGTATGTTCTTTATTGCTGTTGGGTGCTGCACCACATTTCAACCATATCCATATATTGTGTGGCACGGACTCTTAAAAACTTCCCAGGCAGAAAAGAGCAGATCGGATGCAGAACGAGCAGCTGAGACTGAAGAGAATGTGGATGGAGATGCGCCAAAGTGGATATGGCATGATATCATACATATTTACACTGATACAAATACACGCACACATATATCATATATGTACATATAACTATTGAACATGGCCCATGTATAATTAGTTGATTTATTTATTAAAGATGGTGATTTTCCATAGCTATGCTAGTTTACCAGAGGGTAGGGTATATGTACACTACAATTATAGATATTTGCCAGTCCTTCAGTTTGACTCTCTTTGTCCATGCCCAAACCGAAGCTATCACCAGCGACTGGTAAGAATTGTGCTTGTTAAGCCAAGGATTGGTTTTTTGACTGTTCCTGTTTGATCCACTGTGATAGCGCGCCGAAGCCCATCCTAGCCATTGCAGTTTAAACCACCTAAGCCATGGGAAATCCATAGAAAAATCTTGTTGTTTGTGGCCCCCATTTGTTGTTGTTCAAATGGTTATTTGGGAGTTTTGGGTAGCCTTTAGTTATGTCCCTGGACAGTTATGAGCGGGATTAAAACTCATGTAAGTAAGGCTATCACTGTCAGCCAATGGTAGTCGTTAAAATGCTATACCCTTTGCTAATTTAGCGTCGCTATTGAATATGGCCCATTAGTTGATTTTCCCATTAAATATGGTGATATTCCATAGTTATATATGTTAGTTTACCAGAGGGTATCCCATAACATTTTATATCCCAAAATGTGTTGCCAGAGATCACCAAGACCCCATCAACATCAAAACGTTAGCCCCAAAAAGCCTCTAAAATGGTGGGTTGACTCTCCTTTTTTGATGGTAAACATCATCCTAATGCCCCTAATTTAACAAGATGAACTCCATAGTTAAATAGTTGATTGACCCAGCTACAAAATGGTGATTTTCCATAGTCTTGTAAGCGTTTACCAGTGGGTAACTGTAGCCTTCCCAGAGTTTTTTGGGACTTCAGGACCTGGAGGACTTGGCTGCCACGAAGATTCAAAGCCGCGTGCGCGGCAAGCAAGCCAGGCGCGGGCACGACGCGGAAGGCGAGAGGTCCTGGATGGTAAGGAAAGCCACAGGGGATTAACCAACCCTGGTGGGTTGGCATCCCAGGGATTTTCTATGTGTAATCCATTGTAGGAGACTTGGTACATCTTGGTACGCTGAAGGAAGCCTAGAGGCACATATTTTCTAGTGCAGTGCTACTGACTGTGATGCATATTCATCTTGTTCATCTACTGATTCATGTATGATTTGATTTATCGCATCAGTGTTTTCACTCATTTAATTGCCCTGATTAGTGGTTTGGAACATTTGGATTATTTTCCATATTGGGAATTTCATCATCCCAACTGACGAACTCATATTTTTCAGAGGGGTAGGCGAAAAACCACCAACCCGTTGCCAACCTTGATTTCGCCTGCCCAACTGATACCCCTAATCGCAAGCCCATTGAAAGCCCATTGAAAGCTCAAGGCGACATTGGAACATTGGATGAATCCCTGAAGTTCTGCACTAGCAATTGGATGGAATGGAGTCCCAATGCCTTCCAAGTTCGATACCCTCTGGTAATTTAACATAGCTATTGAAAATGGCCCTTTATAGTTGATTTACCTATTAAGAATTGTGATGTTCCACAGTTACGGGACAGTTTACCAGAGGGTATGGGTTTATCAACCACTGAAACCGTATTGGAGGACCATGCCACTCAGCAATTGGCTAAGAAGTGCGTGAAAAGAACCTTGGTAAGTCCACATGAATCGTGGGGCTGTCCAACATACACACGGCTTCCCACTATGCCCCCCCAAAAATTTAAATACGGTGGCCACAGTGGATGGAAGAAGCTCATTCCTAATACTGCCAAACCATGTAACCATGACAGACCCATGTTTCGTGTACAAGTCTTCTAGGCGAGAAGTGGAGAAGAAGCGCGCGCTGCAAAAAGCTGAGACCAGATCGCTGGATGGCGAAGCGACGGAAGACCAGGAGCTGGCCCAAAAAACAATTGATACAATTGCCTAATTGCCTCGACTTCTCTGTGCTTCCGGGTTTTAGGGGTTGCTATGCCCAAGTGCTGGGGATACGTTCCAATATGTTCCAATCATTGGCTTGGCAACGGTGAAGAATCTCAGTGCTTAAGAGGCTTGTCATCTTCATTGTTGCTGGATGGATTGTCGCAAAATGAAACTACCTTACCAGTGGTTGGTGGCTTGCTGGAAATTCACATATAGTTCGATGATGTTCCCATCAAAGAACTTGGTGGATAGGGGATTTCCCAGATTTTCCATGGTTGATTACGGACAGTATTTTCATGCTGGATGATGATGACGACAACATTTTCCTCATATTTTTAAGGGGGTGTTGAGGCCAGCCTTGTCATGGCCAGGAGCTGGCCGCCATCAAGATCCAAAGCCGAGTGCGTGGGAATCAAGCGAGGCGGACCTGGTGATGTCTGGTGATGTTGGTCGCTGCGCCGAAACAACAAGGGCTTGCCAAGCCAACATAGAAAGTAGGCCAGGTAGGCCCCCTGGATGGCCAAGTTGGTTTATAACATCGGTTTATGATAATCCTCATTATAGACCATTGTTTTATAGCTATAAGTTGGTGTATATTTTTTATGATACAGCTATAATTATATCGGTTTATGACTATAAGTTTGTTTTATAGCCATAGCTAATGGGGCTTATAGACCAACATTCTAAGTTTATGGCTCAATAAAAATAGGGGGTGCACCCCCCTGGAATCGTCTGGGTGCGTCATAAATATTCACATGTAACAACTATATGCCCAGTTACATACGAGCTATACAGTAACAACAAGTTACTACTAGGTGAGATGTACATCCAAGTAACCCCATTGACAATGCCCAATTGTTTTGGAGATTTTTGGAGGTGCTAATAGGACTTGATTGATTTGGTGACGTGCCAATGATATGAGCCTGGTCCAGAGGATGATTCAAGGTATTTCAAGGTTGGGTACCTGAAAATGGGCTGGTTTAATTTCTAAGTAGATCTTAGTACCCGCTCCATGGTGCTGGTATATTTACCTACAAAACTGGGTGATTTTGTTCGGGCCAATGGACAGGTAAATATTCCAGCACCATGGAGCATATGGGGTAGGTACCCTCTGGTATATTAACATAGACCCTGGCAGTCATCGGGGTTGGAAGACTAGTTTCCACTATAAATTGATCATTTTCAGGGTCCAACTGTTAATTTACCAGGGTCTATGTAATTTTCAGATAGCTAAGTTGGTTTATAACTCCAAGAACTATGGTTTATGGTACTTATAACTATAGTTACTGGGGCTTATAAACCCACTTATAACTGGGGGGGCTCGCATTGTAGGTAATCATGGTGACATGCGACCAGCTTTTTCTCAGCCAACGACCGGCCAATTGGAGCCTCCCGTTGCGGGTTGTGAGGCGCGAAGTGGCGAAACGGAGGCCCGTTTGACACGGCGTGGGGAGGCATGGGAAACCCGCTTGGCCATCTAAATTTTGGGGATTGATATGTGCTGATATTTCATCATACATAAAGAAAAAAATGTATATATATATATTGGCTTTATTTGAGATTTTGCCAAGTGGCAGGAAAACCAGAAATCCAGCAAAATCAAAAACATCGTGTTTTCCAGGAAACATCGTGTTTTCCAGAATATCATCAAATTTGTGCGGGTACCTGCGAATTCATGGGATCCATGATCCCATGGTAGATTATATACAGGATGCTGCCCCCCAGTTATACGTTGGTTTATAACCCCCATTCACTAGTTCGTTATATCTACAATACCATAGAATTCAGCCACAAACATAAGGCAACTGAACGCTATGATTAGCTCAAAGTGGGAAACATCTGCAGGAAGGGGCCCTTCCATAAAGCCAAGTTGGATCAACGTTGGTTTATGACTAACGATCGGATTGCTTCCTGAACATGCCTACAATCGTATAGGTTTACAAACCAGTTCATCACCAGAAAACTCCATCTGGCGGTGAATGGTAGGTTAATTGAGTTAGAGGATTTGGTACCCTTTAGTATTTTTATATTTTAATATCATAACATAGCCATGGAAAATCGTCCATTGATTATTTACCTATTGGTAATACATGGGTATTTTCTATGGCTATGTTACTGTTAGATTAACAGCTGGTACATGAATAAATAAATGAATAAATAGATAGATAGATAGATAGCTAGATAGATAGATAGATAGACAGATAGACAGATAGACAGATAGACAGACAGATAGTTAGATAGATAGATAGATAGATAGATATACATATATATAGATATGTATATATATATATATACATACATATCATTAAAACCCATTAAATTCCATTAGACACCATTACATCCCATTAAATCCCTATGGCCCTATGATATGTGCTCATTTTGAGGAACATGGTGCCGGGTGTCCAAGATTTGGCTTTGTTTGTTTTGGGGGAGTCCAGGATTGATATGACTAACGGCCATGCAACAGGAACCGATTGATTGGAGGTACCTACCATATATAAGGCCTATTTTTAGGGCATGTAAGGAAATATCCCCACAAAATATGGCCAAGCATATGGTACTAACGTACCTCCATTTTAGGATCCTGGAATTCCCATTGATATGATGTCTAATGGAATTTAATGGTTCGAATAGTTTAATTATGTTTAATGGGTTGATTTAGAATCCTTTTTTTAATGCCTTTAAAAACCAATTAGTCCAGTAATACAACAACATGGTTTGAACATGTCCAATGTTCAATTTTTGTAAAACAAATTCATAAACCATCCCCTAGTCACCACCATTTTTATAGGTGCTATAAACCATTCCCAAATGGCTGGTTTATTATGGTTTTCAAAGTTTTCACCACAATTCGATTTTTTCTTTTTTGGGCCAGGTATAGCTAAACCAGTATTATTGTTGTAACCACATTAGCTTCATACCATATATTCTGAAATTTCTTTAGGGGCCTTGGTATGAAGCTCAACAACTGTGGAACCCCACGTTTCATGGTTGGCCTTCAGCTGACCCGCCATGAATCCGGGCCTTGGAGCCTTGGGGTATGTCATGTCTGTTTTTTTGCTAATGATGGGAAGCAGGAACGACCACGTGATGTTACGCAAAATGACACTTTAGCAACCTGTCTCCAGAACTTGATGTTGAATTTTTTGCTGAACCTTGTTTCTCGGCGTTCACATCTGGAAGTGTCAAGAGGTATCCCTTGTAATTGAGCGTCGAAAAATGAACAAAACCCCATTTGTATATATATATATATACATAGACTTCTATTAAAATGTATGTCTACATTGTGTTTACAAGGTGGGCCCCCAAAATAACGAAGTTGGTCTACATGATACCTAAGTTGGTCGACATTAACTTAGCTCACCGAGGTTTATGGGGACTATACTATAGTTGATGGTGTTTTATCCCACTTGCAACTGAAGGGGCCCTGATCAGGGCGCCCGAAGCTGTGAATGACGAAGAGAGTGGCTTGGTTGCCCCAGCATTTTGCAAAACCTTGGTGATTGCTACAACATGGTACAACTGTCCAGTGAAATCCGCAAAAACCTAAGGAGCTGTTATTCATTGATTCCTTATTAAATGGCGACACAAGAAAGAAACTACGAAGTGCTTCCAAAGCAAATGACAGACAAATTGGATGCTGGAAAATATTGGATGAATCCTGGCCGCACATGCACTAGCAGCGTTCAAGTTGCTGCTGTCATGTTTTTTGAGGATTGGATGGATCTAATGTCAGATGGAGGTTTCCTAAAATATGGTTACCCCAAATAATTGGTTTTCCCATTGTGATAACCAATTTTGGGTGGTTTTGGGTACCCCAATTTATGGAAACCTCTATATGTTATGGGGGTACAAACAGACCACGAAGGATAGACGTTTTCTCAGCCAAGGCAGCCAGTCGGAGAGGGCTGTTGATTCCAGCAGCGATGGCGAAGGTGCAGCCAGCCATGGGGAGCCTAGAGCTTGGTCGGAAAAGCGGGGGGGAGGTTCATGTGTACAATCTGGGGCCCCCAAACAATAGCCAAGTTGGTGAACATAACTCCAATAACTTTGGTTTATGATACTTCAAACTATAGTTAATGGATGTCAATGGGCTTTACAAACCAACTTTTACCATGGGGGGTCCCACCTTGTAGGCAAGTCTTGCCACGGATTCTCCGCGAATGTGGGTAAAACCATGCCATAAACCACCCATTTGGGAACGGTTTGTACCACCTACAAAAATGGTGATGACTGGGGGATGGTTTATGAAATTGTTTTACGGACATGATTTGATAATTTTGACATGATTTCACGGTAAAACATCATAAAACATCTACTGGCTTTTTGTCATAATATAGAACCTTAGTCATAGAAGTATTTTTTAGTATATATATATATATTTATTATATAATATTATATATATCCATTTGAAACTGTTAATGGCCATAACTGTATAATATTATATTATGTTACTTGGGGGCTTCCGTGCGGGTGCCCGTTTCCGCAGATCTGGCAGCAGATCTGTTCTGCATCGCCAGCGGTGCCAGGTCAAGATTGAGCCCAGTCGAGTCGAGTCGAGAGAAGGGATCTGGGGTTGAAACTCAAACCGGGGGAATGGATTTTTTTGACATGACTTACCCTCTGGTTATGTCAAAATAACTATTGAAATTGGCCATAGAAATAGTGGATTTACCCAGCTACAACATGGTGATTCTCCATAGTTTTGTAAACGTTTACCAGAGAGTACCATCTGGTTGGTGGATGTTGGTGGTGACTTGGTGACTGGAACCATGGAAATTTCAATGACTTTCCATAAAAAGTTGGGAATGGAATCATAATCCCAACTAACGAACTCATATTTTTCAGGGGTAGGTATACCACCAACCAGCCATGATTTACCATCGGTTTCAATGGAAAATCACGGATATAGACTGATGACTGATTGTATAATTAGAGTGGAAACTCTCATGGATACGATATTTACAGATATACTGTAGACTTACTGTTCTTGAACATAATCTATTGATACGAATGGATTTAGGATGCGACTTTCACAGAAATACAACATCGGTTTCTTGCTATTGACAAAATGGCAGGAAAACCATCTATACCCTCTGGTTATGTCGAAATAGCTATTGAAAATAGCCATAGAAATAGTTGATTTGCCCATTAAAAATTCTGATTTTCCATAGTTATGTTAGTTTACCAGAAGGTAAATGGATGAAGGATAATGACCTCGCGGTGACGTCACGGGATGTATGAGATATATCTGATCATATCATATCATATCATATCTACAGGGAGTCATCCCAATAATTAGCTGGCCGTGTTTCATGTTTCAATTGTTTCAGCTATTTTCAGGTGAAGGAATTATTGCAAGTCAGCCCTTTAACATGATTTACCCTCTGGTATATTAAGACTTTCCTTGGGAAAATCTACAATTTATACAAATGGTATAGGTTTGCCGCATTATGATGACAATTGCTGGATGGTAACCATAGACATGGAGCTTGAATCCCAACAAAACGTGGGGTTGATTCATGTTGGTAAACTCAATGAACTGGTGATATCTGATGGGAAGTTGAGTACCTGTTGATTGCGCTACATGGAGATGTTTACCAAGCCTAGAAAATATTAGAATTAGAAGATCTCAGGGTAAGATCGCAGCTGGAGGGGTATTTTGATGCAATTTTGCTAGCCTGTTTGCTATTGTTTGCTATGAGACCTTTTAAGATTGCCGGCAGTTTATAGGCGGTGGTTTTTTTCTGTTGATGCAGTTCTGCTCATCAACCCATGCCTGCGTAGTCAAAGGTGATGGGTTGCCAGCACCTTTGTGGCCACGGCCTGGTTGAAAGGATGATGTGGTTCAAGAAGGGGTCGTTTACTATGATGAAATGATGATTTTGGAGTCCGAAATCATCAACATGGGTCAGTTAATGTCATTATTTAAAAAAGAACTGACGATGTTGTTCATGCGATTTGTTTTAACAACCATTATAAAAGTGGGAGTATAATCGTGTAGAAGCAATGTTTAATTACCATATATACATCTATATACAGTAATATCTTCGTCTCAAATTGGAGCTGCCAATGCATGAACAAAAGGCTGGTCATACATACTATTAAGCCGAGAGGATGTCGTGCACACATTTGCTATGGGGTGCTTTACATTTCTCTTGGGTATGCTAATATAGTCTATAAAACTAATTGCAATGGGTTTGCGTTCCTATGCAACAAAGTCTCTTGATTATTGGACCATGTCTAGCACGTCATATCTGCAAGCACAAGTGGTTTATTGCGACCTACTTAAAAAAATAAACACCAAACAATGTCAGTGGGTAAAAACTCAGCAGCTAGAGGTCTTCACCCAACATGGCCTGGAATCTCATGCAGATTTGGAGTGGTACCAGGGGTGCGAACACACATGCCCAAAAGAAAGAGGGGGCGACATTGATCAGCATGAACTACTGGACTCTTCCCATGGAGGTTGAAAGGGGCCACCCCCCGAGGTGTCTCCACGGTATTTAAGTTGTTTAAGCTTCATTCATATGGGGGTTCATGGTGATTACTCCACCCTAACAACGGCCTTCATTGTTGGGGGCTGACCGGCACGTGGCTTGCTGGGGTGCTGGCTTCCCATCAGCACCCAACTTCAAAGAAGTCGGGTGGTGTCAACTCGTAGCTTAGCAGCTTGAAAAAGGGCGCTGCCGATGTTGCTAGGAGCATTGTTTGTTGGCCAGAATGTTCTCGGGAATGAAACAGTCCATTAAGGGTCCGAGACGGGTTACATGTATCTAAGGTAAACCTTACTAGCTGATCTCAAGAAAGCTTCATGTTTTTTGTCGTGCATGGCTGTCAAGACCCACTCCCTGATTGATATTTAAGCAAGATTGCTAGGGGTGATCCAAAGATTGACCAAGAGAAAACCTTGGTTTGCTTGAGGTTAGTGCATTTTCAGTAGTGATCCCGCAAGCCACTTCAAAAAAAGCACATGTTTTTTCCTTTGGATTGGCCCTCAAAGCTGTGGCTTGCCGCTGGCGGCACGTGGCGGCGTGGCGCGCGGCCTGGGAGGTGGGTGTAACTTTGCTGGTGAGCCATGGATTATCATGGATTGGTGCTTTAATACTTAGAACTTAGAAATTTACAACATGTTCATGGGGATATATATGAATATATATATATATATGCACAGCTAAACAACCTAGACATGCCTAGACATTTATTTTTGCAGGATATCCAAGATTGGCCATGATAAAGCCAACAGCCCACACACTTGGATCTTGGGAGATGTTCCCTGGCCATTTTGGGGCAGCACATCCCAGAGTTCACATCAAACAACTCCGAGGGGCATTTTTTGTTTGCCATCAAGAAAGTGGCTTTGGACAATGTATTGATGCGGAAGGTTTGGTTTATGCTTTGCGAGACGGAAGTTTTGGAGTTCCAGATAGTTCCAGCCATAGACCTATGCGTTTCTTTTTACAGAGATGCGCCTTTCAGAAATTCGCAGAGATGTTTATGGTGGCAACATGAGGTTTCAATGCAAAGTGGTGATGCGAGAACGATCCAAGACGGTCATAGAAGTGGTGTCTTCACCCTGGATCCACCAAGTGTCAAACTTATGTGCTGAGTCTTGTCTTACCATCTGGTTATGACTAACAGTTTGCCATGGAAAATCACCATGCTATTAATAGGTAAATCATCTATAAATGGGCCATCTATACCATGGCTATGTTAAATAACCAGAGGGTAATTTTAAACTATCACTGTGGCTGCACTATTAATGTTTATAGGTCTAATGGGTGATTATGAGGCTACTTCAGCTCCAACTGCAGTTGCCTGCGCCGCGATTCACAAAGTCAGGACTCAAGAGATGCGATCCCTTGTGATATAACGGGTTTTGATGCCAACTATGTTTTGAAAGTGGGATCTTGCCAGCATATGTGATCATATATGCAATTAAAAGTTGGTTATATAACAGGGGTTATATTAATACATGTTATAATCTTGCATCTCCAGATTAATTAATGGTCAATATACTCATTAATTGAGAAATCTCATTCACGATGGTGTGATGACCAGCCAAGGATGGGAAAGAGATAATATGAACACGAGAAGAGCCATGGGCTTCGTCTTAAACTCCTACCATTTATCGCATACACACACGTATATATATATATAGTTTACATGTATGCATGTGTACATATATATATATTTATTTATACATACACACTGTGTCACACATATATATATATATATATATATGTATACATTTAATTTGTATATACATACACACTGTGCTACACACACACACTCGTATATACGTATGTATATATATATGCATGCACCTGAATGTCTGCAGGGCCGCCCTGCTCGGATCTGCGATGCTGGCGGTTGGGGGGCCCAACATGCGCAGACCCGGATTTGCTGATACGTTTTACTGGTGATTAATGGTGATGAATGGTGATTAATGCATTTGCTTAAGGTGAATTGTTATTTCCCTAATGAGAAATCCACTACTTGGGGAATCTATAAGGAATATGTGTTGTTTTTTGGGCCCCCTGTAAGCAAATCCAAGTAAAAGTGGTCAATGGAAGTTTTGACCCAACAAAAACACATGGGAACAATGGTTTTCACATCCCCATGTTGACCAATATGGTCTCCCGTTTGCTTCGTGAATGTGCCTCCTCGTTGCCACGTTAGTGGGTCATCACGTCATATCCTCTCACACGGCAATGGAATGCCAAGTGCGTAAGAACATATAAAGAAGGGCTGTTTGCTATGCTTACTGGGGGGTGTTGGGTGCTTCACCTTTGGTTTGAATGCGGGTTTAATAGGCGTGAAATTGGCTGATAATTGTAAAACATGTGACTACGTAAACCTCAAGGTGAATAAACCTTGATAAGCGGAGCGGCTGCTAAATCAGTGAAACAGAGATGGGTGTTGGTCAGCCTGGCCAAAGATTGGTGGACAATGAATGTTTGAGTCATCCGTGGTGAAAGGGTGGGTTCTACTGGCTCAATGGATTACCATCCTCATTTGGAGAATACACAAAAAATGTCAGCATTTCAGCGTGGTGCAACATGGTGGTGTTTCTCTAAATTGGGGATCCAACCCGAGCGTCAAACCATGGGATGCTGAGAATGTTTGAATTTGGCAGTTTGGTCCAGGATGAGGAACCCCGCATATCAACTGCGTGCTTAATCCACAAACATGTCCGTTGGTGCACTTGGTGATAGGCTGGGTGACATGACGCTTCGAGATCCCAACCCTGGTTGGATCGTGTTGGATCTATTCACGCACACGGGTCCCTCATTGTGTTTGAAACATCTGGGGATGGGATGGATTTCAAGACCAGCTTAATCTGACTAGTTCGATCTATTTCATGGGTTGCTGGATGGATTATGCCCATGCCCATGCACCATTTTTCCACATTTATTGTATAGGACCTATCTCACAGCTCGCTAAAAATAGTTCCCTTTTGGTAGGCGATCAATAGAATCATGAATCCACCACATTTTCTGCACTCTATTCCCATTGTTTGATGATGTTTGTGTTTTATGATTAAATCCCATTTGTTTGAAACATAAAAAAACACAAACATATCAAACAATGGGAACAATGGGAATAGAGTGCAGAAAATGTATGAAAATGTGGTTTCATGATCCACCATCTTTTGGTGGTTTAATGATCAATCAACCTTCAAGATCACCAAGTTCTGGATGATTCCCCAGGACCTCCATGCCCAGCTCAGTGGGGTGCCGGGAAGTGGCTTTCTGGCAGGCGTCTTTTGGGGGGTTTGCCATGGAAAGATCCACCATTTTGTAGCTAGGTAAACCATCTATTTCAAGGGGGCCATCTATACCATGGCTATGTTAGTCATAACCAGAGGGTAACTATCAGATGTTGGCACCATCAGAAACAAACAAAATCAGCAGAAATAAGAGTTTTGGCATCCAAAAAAGGCATTTTGACACTCGCAGAGTTGGATGTCCTATGATTTTGCCATTGGGTTGCAAGGAACTTCCTGGCTTTTTTTCCCTTTCTTCCGGGAAGAAGCACCGAATGGAATCTGCTTATATGGACGATACCCCAGCATGCCAGATGAGATATTTTGAGGGACTTCCAAGAATGGCAGTAATTAATATGCAATTGGATGCAATTGGTCAGGCCCTTTTTTGAAAGTGTTCACTTACATTGTTTCTTGGGAGGTGTGTCCTTTGGAATTTCGGCCTCACATACTGTAGATCTTGCGAATTCGTTGCCTCCAGCCGTGCCTGACCCCGCTGGCCGTGGGGATTTCTCAGCCAGTCTTTGATTAGTTCTTCCTGGGTGTGTCCGCAAAGGAAAGAGTGGTGTGCAATCCCCACATGGCTCAGTCACCATGGGACCGCGCTTGAGCTGATGAGTTTACACAGATTTTGTTGCCTTGCTGAGCTCACTCTTGCTGCCAACAGGAATATAATCTTTGTCAAAAAAAAGGTGTTGATTCAAGTGAATAGCATCATCTAGCTTAGCTAAGATTATATTCCAGCATATGTATATGCAGAAAGATCAACGTGTACGTATGTATAGCTGGCTAAACCCGTTTTGGTGGGTTATACCGGTACATTTGCGCACACACGCACACTACAAAAAAAAAAAAAAAAATATTATAATACATATCTATACATATCTATATTGCAATATATATATAATGTGTGTAGTGTTGGGTCAACCCATGTTTGTCAGGTTCTATCATGTCACAAAGCCATGTTGGTTGGAAATTAGATGCAAACTCTATGCCATGGTCAAAGTTTGATTATATACCAATTTTGGGGGATGGTGTCAATTTATCCTTATTGGTGGTTTGGAACATTTGGATTATGTTTCCATATGTTGGGAATTTCATCATCCCAACTGACGAAGTCCATCATTTTTCAAGATGGTTAAAACCACCAACCAGATATTATTAACCATCACTAACCATATAATAACCATCATTAACCATTGTTAACAGTATATTAACCAACCAGGATGGTATCCCTTACAGTAGGGATTTAATACCCACAGGGAACCCACAAGGTGATGGTGGACCAGGGGTGCCGGATGGTCCCGGTTCCTTCCAATCAGGTGCCACGGGGAGCAATCCTTTTGCTGGAGGCGGACTGAGCGAGCTGATGGGTGTTTGTTGAGGGGAATCCGCAGATGTAAAATCTGGGTGTCTGATCTGATATAGATCTGATATGGATTTGATATGGGTGTGATGTTTGATATGGATTTGACTTGATTTGACATGGAATAATCGAAGGAAGTTCATCCATATGTTCTATAGTATTCTATAGCTTACCCTCTGGTAAACTAACATAGCT
>Ga0126342_10010492_pt1 | contig 16575 bp, 12 predicted proteins | sample Cyp1metagenome_FD_92528 | JGI IMG/M metagenome (GOLD analysis project Ga0126342, IMG submission 92528) | Coral microbial communities from Lord Howe Island, Old Settlement Bay, Australia - Cyphastrea 1 metagenome | ecosystem: Host-associated > Invertebrates > Cnidaria > Coral ... | reverse complement strand
TTATACGTATATACAGATATACATGTATATTTTGTCACCTATGTATATTATTTTTGCATGTATGCATCTATTGCAATATATTTATTTATATTTATTTATTATTAATTATTATATCGCCATATAATATTAAACATTGTCGTCCAATGATGCCGAATCTCTTTCAAATCACATCACATCACTCACAGCATGGATGTCCTTAGGGTGATCGTGGCCATGGCCACCATGCCCGCCGTGATCTTCAACGTGATGGCCATGAGGTGCCTTCGGACCCGACGTGCAAATTAATCTGTGCAACACTGTGACACTATTCGCGATTTTTTTTTAAAAAAAAACATATAATATTTGATGATGTTAATCAGACGAAGGACGACTTGAAAGTAATGCACGCATATCAAAGTTTCAATCATACAATCTAGCCGTTCAACGCCGAAGACATGTCGTATTTTTAGGACATGCTAAGCACTGATCTTGTCGACTCTGAAGGTTCTGGTTTTCGGCTAAAGATATTGTGGGATGGTTTGGTCTGCCGGGTGGACCTGACAAAATGTTTTGAGCTAATGAGAGTAGTCTAATTATTCTAATTATGTCTCATTCATCAAGTGAACCTGATAGAACCTAAATACATCACGAGCCGGGAGTACATGCTGCTCTGAATGGCAGTCGTGACTGAAGGTCACGCGTGTTGTTGGAACATGCTTCTCTGTTCCTGTGAGATAGCGACGACCAATATTTTCCGCACTCTTGTACGATGCTCTCTATCGACTTCCTGCAAGATACTCTTTGAAGAACTTTTCTGAGACACTCTTGTGGGGCACAATAGTGCACTCCTTTGAGCTCTTAAAAAACACTCCTGTGACACACTCTTGTGGGACAATCTTGCAAGAGACACGTGAACGACCTCTCGTGAGATCACTCATAGCCATGGACAGCCATACCACTGCGGAAAGCGAAAATCACACCTCCCGATCACCGTGAAAAAAAGCAAAATGACATTCCACACCGTGTAATACTCACCAAATACCACACCCACTACGAGCACCCGCCTGCCACGTACTGTAATTTGCACTTTGTGACTCCTTTGCGCATCAGTTCCAATGCGGCTGGCAAAACTTGCAACACGACGTGTCAAATGTACACTGGGCCTGCCAGGCAAAAACGTGCAAAAAAATACAAATGTCGCTTTCACAAATCGCGCAAATGGATGCAAAAGGATTGCGGCTGCCACACAAACCGGATGTCCACACTTTCGCAACCTCACAAGAAGCAAGACCTCCAAACTCAGTTTTGAGTTTTCCCCAAAGATCCCAAAGGAAATGCCACAAACCTCACCGAGTCTGACGTGCCCCTGCACGGATTGTTGTGGACGGTTGCGGACGGTTGCGGACGCTTGCGGATGGGGGGTCAAATGCCGAGACAATGTCGGGCAAACACGGTCCGACCCCAAGACCCCCGAACTTGCCGACAATTCGTAGGAACAACATGGACTACAGCGCACAAAAGCCACGTAGTGCTGCTGCGCACTTCAGCAGAGCCAGCCTCCTCTTCTTCTCTTTCTTGCTCCTCCTCCTGCAATGTCCGCGCTGGTCAATTTTCACTTCGCGTGTTTGCAAGATTTTGCAAGTACCCCGTTACACCCCCAAACTAAATTTCAAAATGGTTCCAACGTGAGGGGTGGATCCGTCTCTATTCCAAACGGACACATAATTCTAGAACCGTTGAGGCAGTTGATAGGAATACCACCGCGAGTATGGTCTAATTATACATGAATATACATGTGTTTACTAGCTCAGCAAATACTCCTCACAAATACAGAATGATACAACAAAATGTGCCGTCAAGCTTATAGCTTGGGCCTTTCGATCATTTTCCTACTGCAGATGTATGCAGATGTGACTCTGAGGTTCCCACCTCTTCTTTTTCATTTTCCTGCTGTAAGATGCTTGATGCTCGCAGATGTTTCAAACCAACAAACTCGTGAGTGGAACTGCTGTTCAGAATACGAAGCTCATTGTACACTGTCTGGCTGATGCCAGCTGATCCAGCTGTATTTTTAGGTTTCAACTGTGCCGATTCATGGTCCTTTGCCAACCTCTTCCTAGTGACACATATTCAGAAAATCAAGAAAGTTGAAAAGCAATGGCAGGAAGAGGGAGATTCTCTCTCGTTTTGTTTAATCCGTTTCACAGAGTTTCACAGGGCTCCATAGGGGCTGCATCCAAGCCTCTCGAATTTCAATGTAGGCCTCCACCGTGAATGCAACCAGGATTTCGAACATGATGGCGACCTAAGCAGCTGAGCTCTCTACTCCCACTCTCAGATCAAATCAGGCCCGTCCATCTTCCAAAGACAGGGGGAAAGTTTCAAAGTGCTCGCGGAAGCAACGGTCGTAATCTTCACCCGTGCTCTACGGCCTACATCACACTGCTGAGATTTAAGCTCTCATATTTACTTACCTCTCAGTTCAAACAAGTCTGTAAAAGCTTTGCGCTCTGAGACCAACACTCCCAGAAAGTAGAAGATCGGGAAAATGAGCCAGGCAACATCGCCCCACCTTAGACCCATTTTTCTATGATATTCTATGATAGTCTTTTTTGATGCAAGATGATGCAAGGATTCGTTGTTTCAACCAAAAAATGCGGCTGAACTCAAGCAAAAAAAAACGCAGGTATGCTACTTACTTTGAGAAATCAAACTCTCCAACATTCCTTCACAAAACTCAGTTTTTGGCCGTGCCGTCATCTGTAAGGCCTGGGCAACAATGGCAAAATCCCTAAAGTCTGCGATGCCAACTCGATGCTGCTCGCGTATGTTTGCGTATATAATGTGTACCCGTCCAGTCTACGACACGATCCTCAACAGCCTGCCCGGGCATTCCCTGCAATGCAAAGCAAAAACAACTGTGTTTATTTACACTCAAGTTCCTCTGAATTGTGCCCGACATATGCTTCTCGTACATGGCCCATACGTGGCCAGAAGCCTTAGATGCCTCAGTGATCCTTTGTGACATTGCGAGACTGGCAAGTGTTGTACCAGTAGTACCGAACAAGGTGGTGGCGGAAGTTTCAAAGATAGGACGCGATAGAAGACATGAGTTGTTGTGATGCATGGATGGCAGAGCCAATCCACTGATGGACCGAAAGGTGGTTGGAGTTGTGTTTTTTGGAGTGCTTGCAATAGTTGCAGTGGCGCCTCACCCACAACTGCTGGTTGTGTAGTGTAGCGTAGAGTAGTGTAGTTGTTGTAGTTAGCGTAATGTAATGTAGTTTAGTGTTGTGTGGCGTAGCGTAGCGTAGCGTAGTGTAGTGTAGCATAGTGTAGTGTAGTGTAGCATAGTGTAGTGTAGTGTTGTGTAATTAGTGTAGTGTCATGTAATTAGTGTAGCGTAGTGTAATGTAGTGTACGTAGTTGTAGTTGTAGTTTTAAGTGTGGTGATAGTTGTAGTTGTAGTTGTAGTGTAATGTGATTGAGTGTAGTGTAGTGTAGTGAAGTGGAGTGGAGTGTAGTGTCATGTAATTAGTGTAGCGTAGTGTAATGTAGTAATGTAGTGTAGTTGTAGTTGTAGTTGTAGTTGTAGCTGTAGCTGTAGCTAGTGGAGTGGAGTGGAGTGGAGTGGAGTGGAGTGGAGTGGAGTGGAGTGGAGTGGAGTGGAGTGTAGCACAGTGTAACGTAGTGTAATTGTAGTTGTCGCTGCCGTTGTTCGCTGTAGATAGTGTAATGTAGTGTAGTGTGGTGCAGCGCAGTGCTGTGTAACGTAGTGTAGTGTAGTGTAGCATAGTGTAGTGTAGTGTAGCGTAGTGTAGCGTAGTGTAATGTAGTGGTGGTGGCGGTGGTAGTTGTAGTTGTAGTTGTAGTTATAGTTATAGTTATAGTTGTAGTTGTAGTTGTAGTGTGGGGTAGTGTAGTGTAATGTAATTAGTGTAGTGTAGTTGTAGATGTAATTGTAGTACAGTGTAGTGGAGTGTAATGTGGTGGTTGTAGTTGAAACTGCGACGAAACCCTCACGCTTCGCTCACTTTTGGCAAGGTGCAGAATCCCTTGTGCCTGCCACGCAAAAGGACATCCGAACGTCCAAAAGCGGTCCGAACCCTTCAGGTTTTTCCACTTTTGACTTCGAAATGCGCTTCGCGCCACAACGGCGGACACTTTTTCGATGACCACCCCCTAAAGGGTCTCCAGGGTGGTCCCCCACCTACATGAATAAAAGTATTAATCCAAGGGTCCTTACTTCTAATTTGTTCTGCGGCACTTCCCCCACCTAGATGTAATAAATGGTTCTCTTCCCACCACCAAAACTAATTTCAGGCAAAATTGTTCAAGAGTGGGGGAACGACCATTTCTTTTTGGATTAAGAGAACCCCAAATAATTTCTTCTACTTAATACCAAAGAATATTAACACTATCCTCCTGCTCATTCAGGGTGAAGGTGGGGGTAGGTGATTTTGCGCAGAACAGGGGTCTACAGAATACAGTCCATCCAGTACAATATCGGGAAAAAAAACTGATTCCGCCTTACCGCGTTCTCTTTATGAAAAAAGTCACTGGCGTCAAATCATTGGCGCGCCCCCCTGCGGCACAGCTTAAAATTAATTTGGGGATGGGTGTACTAGTTCGGAACAACAAGGGGACACACAACGGGGAAGATACAACAGGTGAGCAATGCCCAACATGGGGAACACAACGGGGAATGACAAGGGGGGAACAACACAACGGGGAATGACAAGAGATGGAAACTAGGGAAAAAAAGTGACTTTGAAAATATAATATGGTAGAAAAGGTATTTTCTTTGCATGTGACCGTCAAAAAAAGCGGTTCAAGAATTGAAACAAATAAACGAAATAAAAAAGGAGCACATATATATTCTATCAAAATAGTTGAAAGCTAGTTTTGATACACGAAAAAAAGTGAACACAAAAAATGAGTCGTTTCTTGTTTCTTGCTTCAAATCTGTTCAGCACAAAAAAATACAAAAATGTCTAAAATACTACATCAAAATGCAGACTTTTCCTTGGTTCGGCCAGTTTTCCTGAATGTCTAGTATTTTTTCAAAAACATATACTTTTCAATTCGGATTTGGACATCTAGGAAAAACATTTCCGGCATTATTTTTCGATTGTTTTTAGCTATCAAAACCCACATTTTTGTGCTTGCTCCTGTTTGCAAATAGAGGGACGTCAAGATTCAAGATAGGATTTACCTCCAACCAATGCCTCAACTCGATGATTTTGACCCAACAATTTGAAAACTCCAAAAGTTGCAAAAAAAACTGTTTTCTTGAAAGGTGCTAAAAAAGGGCAAAAACACCTTTTTTTTCGGAAAGGTGCATATTTTGAACAAAGGGGCGCAAGTTGACCCAAAAAAAATGTAATTTTTAAATATAATAATAAAAATATAAAAATAATAATCATAATAGTAAATATATGTATATATATATATACATACATACATAAACATATGATGTTGCCTGGTGCCGGTGTCCATCCCATTGACCACAAGCAACCCCAGTAAGCAGATCTGGGGGTATTGGTGGCATGTTGCCGGGAAGACCTATGTAAGCAGATTATGGACAAATTATGACAAATAAATTCAAGGCGGCCCCACTCTCATTCTCAAGCATTCAGACTAAATTATTTTGGGCACCCCTAACTTAAATTAATCCTCAAATAATAGAATTCTCGAAAAAAAAACACCCGATTCAAAATTAATTGAAAAAATGGATAACCAACGGTCCACCTGGATTAATTTCGTTTAGGGGGTGGTCATCTTTTTTTTTGACATCTCAACTTCCAAAAATGGTCCGGAGCTGGTGTGCTTTGCACATTTTGACTTGGAAATGTGCTTCGCGCCACAACGGCGTGCACTTTTTCGACAGCGCAACTTCCAAAAGTGCTCCGACATTGAGGTGCTTTGATGTGCTTTGTACATTTTGACTTCCAAATGTGCTTCGCATTGCTTCGCGCCACAACGGCGTGCACTTTTTCGACATCTCAACTTCCAAAAGTGGTCCGAACCTGGTGTCTTTTGTACACTTTGACTTGTAAATGTGCTTCGCACCACAACTGCGTGCAATTTTTCATCTCTCATCTGGCCACATGGCTCTGCACCCGCCGCTTTAGCAAGCCTACTTTTCGACCCTCCGGAGCCACAAATCATTGGACAAACACAGTGTTTTGCGACTTTCCTACCTTTTCGCGCGCCTGCATCTTCTTTCTTCTCACTCTTTCTCTTCTCTGATCTTCTCTCTTCGGCAATTCTCTGACTCTTCCCACCTCTGCTTTTCCATTTGTCCATATTATTGTCGGAAGTTTGACTTCTAAACTTCCTTCGATCATATTCGAATGTAGACTACATCAGTGTTCTTGTCACGGAGCAAATGGCCTCCGCATTCACGGGGACATACCTCAGCTCTGCAAACACGGCCTTGAATAAGTTCATGGATTTCCCTCCAAAACAGCAAACCCTTCATCCAGGGACACAAAAGGGACAATAGTATATATAGTATACAATAGTTGCATGCCACATCTCAAACTACAAAACAAATCCAGCAAACACACAGAGAGGGTGTCATTCCGTGCCAATGTTGTCCTACTCCTGTAGTTGCTGTTGCCTTTTTGCTTTCGTGTCGGTTGGCATGGGTTGCGGTATGTTGCGGTGTCACCGTGGGTGCTGCTTCATATGCAAGTCACCTGCGAACCCCCCCTGTCTGCGCTATCTCAAACTTAGCTTGCGACTCACAAAGGAGCTGTGTGAAGAACAAAGCAAAGGCCTCAAAAACACGGAGAAGGCCAAATATCAAATTGTAAACAGGATGTATAGACTATGTAAGTCCCCTGTGAGTTACGAATAGATTATGAATAGACTATGTAAGTCCCCTGATGTCCTCGCGAGCAGTTCAGAATCTACGACCACTACAGTACCGCAATGAATTCATCGACAACCAAGTCCTCCCAACGGTCCCAACAGTACATTTGTTTTTGGATAAAGAGCATCTGAGTAACTACTCGTAACATCTTGTAACATCTCGCAACTGTCATGCTTCATCATTTTTCTGTGCATTGAAGGGTTCTTACTTGATTTTGCCTGATGGTTGTACCTGCTTATTAATGTCTGTCTAAAATATTTTTTTAAAAAAAACATTCAAACGAAACGAGAACGATTGAAAAGACTTGAAAACATCGTGCATCGCTTCCACCCCGAGACCACCGGCCATAGGCGTGTCGTTGAAGTTGAACACATACCAATGTTTCTCCTCTGACGCAATCTGACACAATCCGAAATTGAAGAATTTGCAATTCAGTTGTGGATATATGTGGATTTGGTGTGAGGCTTGCATGACCTGTGGCATCCAGAGGCAAATACTAGTAATACTAGTAATAAACACAACCAACATCAACCAACACAATTATCTTGTAGCATGTCGGTGAGTACTTATGTACCTATATGCGCATATGTATGGGCATATGGTGGGGAGATGGACAAGCAGGTAGGTGGCTAGGCAGGAGCGAGGCAGCATTGTGTCATTTTGATTTGCATTGCATTTTCTGGTGTTGTATTATGTTGCATTATTTGGTGTATTGATTTTATTGGATCATCCAATGCAATGTTGTGTTCTCCAATGTTGTGCAACATTGTGCTGGTACTATGCTGTGGTGTGTTGTGTTATGTAATGCAATTACAGTCTTGCATTGTGTTGTGTTGTGCTGCCTTATATCATGTTACATCGTGCTATGCTGTGCTGTGTTTTACTGTCGGCTGTTTGGTATTGCTGTGTTTCGCTTTTTTGCGGTTGTCTGATGTCGCTTTGTCGTGCTGTTATTGTAATCTCTTCCTATACTGACTGGCATTGTAGTGTAGCCCTGCAGTTGGCCGTCGGCAAGACTGTGGAAACACTGTAGGTGACCTGTGATCTCTAAACCATCTACAAACTGATTCTTTGCCTCTGTATTGTTTTGTGTTCGATTTTGTTCTGTATTGAATGGCATTGTATGGAGGGGGCGTTTTATAACCGTCACCGTTTTGGAGTTTTCAAACTCCGGCTCAAATGTGCTCGTTAACCACGTCCGCTTAAGGGTCTTACAGTAACTCTCTCTCTCTCTCTCTCTTTTGCGGTCTTAACCACGGCTGTTTTGAAGCATGTTGCAGGTTGAAGAAAACAAGAGCTGGGAGCTGCGTCCCATTGTTATACAGGGCCAACTGGAGCCGGGCGCTCCGTTCCATTGTATTATAATGTATTATACATTGCCAAGTCGAGCCGGAACTTCGTGCCATTGTACATTAAGCTGCTGTGCCAACTGGAAAGGGAAGCTTCCTTCTGTGCACGGAGCTCCCGGCTACAGTTAGCATTGTATACATTTTGTATACTACAATGGAACGGAGCTCCCAGTACAACACAGTGGAACAATGGAACGGAGAAGTTAGCCTGCAACCTGCTTCAAAACAGCCTTCGCTAAGAACCCAAAAAGGTGAAAATGAACATCAACAAAGAGGTAGTTCAGCAACCAAAGTCGGGGTTAAGACATCCTGTGGTTTTGTATGATGTGTCTTGATGTGTCTTGTTTCATGTTGTATGTATTGGATCGAGTTGGATTGGATCGGAGCGTGTCTTCTAAGATGTCTAAAGAGAGAAACGTAGACGAGATTCTCTGACTAGAATCTGGACATGTCTGGACCCACTGGACATCACTGGACTATGTTTCTTCTCTCAGAGTCTATGAATCTATGACGAAAGTGTTGAAAATGCAGTTCCAAGCTCCGGGTCCATCCTTGTACTCAGTGTGCTCGAGTCCGGGATTGCCCTGGCACGGATCATTCCAATGAGGGCCACTGGACCATGTGAAACAACAAGAAATAACGCATTGCACATGTTAAATATGTGTGTAGTATATTTTGATACATTTTGCGCATTTCAACACAGTCCTTTTCTCGTCATCTTTTCATGAACTTCGAGATCAATTCTGTAGGACCATCTCAAGTTTTCAGCTCACGTTTGACTGAGGACTGTTTTCCTCAGACGACTGGAATTCTTTGCTGGATCTGAAATGTGGTAAAGCAGCCTTGTAAAGCACACCACCAAAGAGGTTCACTCCCAGGGTGGTGAAGAAAAAAACCACCTCAACAAATGTCAAAAAGGGTCAAAAGGGTCAAAAAGGGTCAAAAAGGGTCAAAAGATGTCAAAAGTCAAAGTGGGTTTAACCAACTCACCGATTGCTTAATATGTTCAATGATGTTTGCTTAATGTTGCTTATGATTGAAGTCGAACTTGTTGCTTTTTGCGCAAAAAAGGTGCCGATTAGTCGTCATGGTCGCTGGCAGTGAGGCCTCGCTGCATACACCGAGGAAGAATGCCTATGCAAATACTAATTTTACATGTATTTATGCATTATGTTTAAACTGTACTTCTATCTGATTACATGAAATATGCTATATAATACTTGAAACAAAAATGGCAAAAGGAGACACATGATATAATTATTATATAAAACATATTAAAACATTGTGCCTAGTACACCAGTGTGGAATAGTGTGGAATAGTGTGGAATAGTGTGGAATAGTGTGGAATAGTGTGGAATAGTGTGGAATAGTGTGGATGCGTTGGCCGTATCATGCTCCGTCAATCTCCCGCAAGCCCCGCGATGAGTTTCCAAGATCTTCCAAGCCACGCATCCCAGCAAGAGAAAGATGTTCCCTGGCAGCGGGATGGTTTGGCGTAAGGAGAGCGTCTTTGGAGATGTTCATAGGTTTAATCGGTTTAATGATAATTAATAGTAGATTTTCACTGTCAGATCAGAAGCGACATTCCAGAAGTCTTAAAAAACCAACCTTAATCTCTTTGGATGACTTGATTGCTGACAGTGTGCCGGTCTCTGTGGACTGCAACAGCATGTGACTGCTGAAAGCCTGCAGCCCATACCATCTTGGTGATACAGCTGGCCAAGAACCTCAAACTCCAACATGCAGGCGTGTTTAGCCTATTTGTTTTGTACTTACTGCGTATAAGGGCTTCACAATGCTTCACGGATATACCACAAACGCGACCTCGCATTCCTTCACTGCCAGTACATCCAGGGCCGTACTCTTGAAAGAAGCCGCTGCTGAAAGATTTCTACAACTTCAAGCCAGCTATAGCATGCTATAGCCAGCTTCCAAATCGAGAGATCGGCTAAACATGATGGATGTGAAAGGGAATTTCGGCTTCTCGCGTCTTCTCGCGTCAATCATATCGTCATATAATTTGTCAATATTTGTCATATGATTTTTGATTATTGCTTGGCGCCAAGGCTGCACAGAGCGCAGGGATTTCAGCTGCTTGATGACCTGAGTGTAGTGAGAGGCAACTTGAGACTCCCAGGAATATCTTTGAGGTGCAATTAGCAGTCAACGGTCAACTAAGTAACTATAAGTAACTAACTAAGTCCCTATGTTTGAGGCGCATGTACCAAAAAACAAATCAGATGAAAAAGGGAAGCGGTTTGTTGCCAGTGCCAGAAACTGGACTTTCCTCATGTTCCTGTGGAAATAAAACAGGCAACAATGAGAAATGATGTTTAAAAACAGGAGGCCTGACCCAGAGAAAACCCACATTCACCGGCAAAATGCGCTCCTCCAGAACCATGGTAGTTATTAGGTTCAAAATGTGGCAAATTCCATGAAGAAAGCCCACTTTGGAAGAAAACGCGGTATACGTTATACGTATCCACTTTGAAGCATTACATACATACAGTAGAATATGTATGACATAGAATGCGAGACTGCGTTGGAGAACAGTACGGGTAGTTTTTAGAAACAAAGAGTCCTTTTTGTGTGGCAAAAATCATGAAAATTGTTTTGATGTCTGGGAATACACTACTGTAGTGTTTCCATGTGACTGTGGTGCAGTACTGCATTCTTTTGAAAGAAATGAGTCATCTTTGAAAGCACAACCCTAGTTCATCTACGATGCCTGTTTCAGTTAGAAAACCAAGGACGCTCCCTGGTCTGTTCAACAGGTTGTGGATATGTTCAATAGATTGGTTACCCTTGCAGTGCCATCAAAATATTTCAAGCAAAAATCCGCCACACAACATGAGGCTATATAATATGTTGTTTGTAGCCAGGTGGTATCACACCAACGCCCTGCCATGGTGCAATCTATCACGGTTGAAATTATATTCTATCCGAAGAAAAGATGACTATGTAATCCATTAAGTTTTGCGCCTGTGCTACATGTCCAGCAGGTAATGTTTTGAAAAAATCGGATTTTTCAAAGAAGTGCAGTTTTACTTACAAATACGCGGCATCCCCTTCTAAAAAAAAAATGTAAGCCGATGGTTGCTTTGAGTTAGCGCATATTTTTGTTTGGAAAAAACTACCTGTCAAGGTTGAACTATTCTTGAAAAAAACATAAAACAAACACTAGTTCTCCACCTGTTTCCCCTTTTTGATGATGGAAATCCGCCGACCCCGGCCGACAGCAAGGGGGAGCGCGTCAGGGCAGAAGGGTGCTGAACAACAACAACAACAACACCACCACCAACAACACCAACACCACCGCCAACACCAACACCAACCCCAACACCAACTACCATGACGAGGACGAGGACGAGGACGAGGAGGAGGAGGACGAGGACGACGAGGAGGAGGAGGACGACGACGACGACGACGACAACGACAAAAACAACAAAAACAACAAAACCACAACCACATCCTCAACCACAGCCACAACCACAACCACAACAACAAACACAAACACAAACAACAACCAACAACCAACAAACAACAAACAACAAGCAACAAACAACACACAACAAAGGACGAACAAACAAACAAACCAACCAAACAAACAAACAAACAAACAAACCAACGAACAACAACCAACAACCAACAACCCAACAACCCAACAACCCAACAACGCGACAAGCAACTCAACGACTCATCAACTCAACAACCAACAAAAACCAAGCGACAATGCAACAACCCGACAACCAACACCAACAACCAGCAACTGAACAACTCAGCAACTCAACAACTCAACAACCCACAAACAACAACTCAACAACCAACAGCTCAACTACTCAACAACCAACAACCAACAACGTTTTTGCTCCGAAGGCGTCTGAAAGTCTGAAAGTTGCCAAAGCACCACCGATATGACGCTTTTGAAGGCATTCTTGGGTCCAACCAGCAGCTTCCGGACTTTTGGAGCACTATGGAGCACTTAATACTGCGAAACAAAATGCAACGGGCAAACGTAAGGAGGCACACCCACGCGCAGAGCACACCAGCAACATTTGCACCAACAATAACATCAATAACAACCTCACCCCAAGGACAAACGCAAGAACCTGAAGAATGACGACGACGACGGCGACGGCGACGGCGACGGCGACAACAACAACAACAACAACAACAACATGATAAACATTCAGCGTATTCCTTAGGGATGTGCAATTTTCCTTTCTAGTGAGCGAAGCATGTCTCTCACATAAATGATGCGTATTCCCATATTAAAGGAAGTTTCAAAGAAATGGTGCTACTTGCCAAAAAACAGAGCAGCTGGGCTCTTTTGAAAGGATTGCTACATTATTTTCCATTTTGTGCAGAAATGATGTTACTTTCAAACATAATAGATGACAGCTGAGCTTTGAAGGGCATGTTACTTCTTTAGTTTCTTCAGTAGTCACACTTCATTTTCTGCGACACTATTGTTTCTGTTGTTTAAACAAATGACTGCAGATTTAAGTGATGCATTCTTGTTTAAAAGAAAATCCATATGCTCAAGGGAATATTGTAGAGCTTCGCACACCAGCAATGCCCAAAGGGTTCAGGCAACCCTTCGCATAGAGCAGAGACAGGCTGACTGGGAGCTGTTGCTGTTGCTGCTGCTGTTGGTACAAGCATCCTTTTAAGTAATGGTTTGTGAGGCATGCATTTGACAGACAAATGATGCCTTAGAAGCAAGATAAATCAGGTTAGGTTTGGATTAATCTGGATTAATCCTAAGGAAAAAAAACAAAGAAACAAAAAAACAAAGAAAACAAAGAATCAAAAAAAAAACGTTTGGAGGACTACTAGTCTCGAAACATTGCTTTTTTGATGTTTGTTCTTTGTTTTTTTTGGGTGTGTGTGTGTTTTTAATTACTTTAAATTGCGTTTCCATCAAAAAAGGCTTGTGCATGGACAATAATTTGAAAAAAACAATGTTGCTTCAGACATGCAATATATCTACAAGAAACAATAAATATTATGTGTATATATATTGATATGCAAACACTTGGTAGCTTCGGCGCTGGCAACAAGCCTTTCTGGAAAAAAATGGCGCTGGCCCCAGATCTTATTTCACCTCACGCTTCCTTTGTCTCAATTCGTCTCTTGCCTCAATGCACTGGGCGTGCCGCCCGGAGCAATCGCAAGAGCCGCAGGATGTTTGCATAGTGTCGGAGATCAAAGGGCATTACCTCTGCAACTTGAAAACAGAGCCACTCGCTGCATGCATACATGGCATATTGTAACATACCCCGCTTCATATCATTCTCTTCGTTCTATTTTTGGCATCAGCCTTGCGCTGCTGTTTGGTTTGTAATGACATGTGTGGCCTGGGAATTGCACGACCCAAGCCACTGTACCGCCAAGTCCAAACACGTTTTCGCAGCTCAGTTGCGCTGTTGGGCAAATAGGGTAGCAAGCTGGAGAAGAGAAGGAGGAATGTTGTGAAGAAGTCGAAACCTCAGCGGGCAACTGTTGCAGATTGGATAATTTTGATCAATTTGGAGCATATGAGAACATGTGAGAACATGTGAGAACATGTGAGAACGTATATGAGATCATATGAACTATGTTCCTTCACCGCCTTGCAGCAGTTTTGTCCTTACAGGCAAATGATCCCAAGCCCCACACGGTTGGGCAGGGACAACCAATAGACATCCCAGGAACGAACCTGGACTTTCACTGCCACCTGAGCATCGCTAAAAAAACAGTCGCAAGGTGTGCAGTTTCATACAAGAGACTTCTTGCGAGTGTTCTTTCTGAAAAATAAACCCAGTATATAGATGTATATAGTAAATAATTATATGTGAATGGCATTAAATTGGTGGCATTTTGGCACACTTTGATAATCCGCCGGCCTATGCCGGCGTGTTTCCTGTGATGTGCTGTGATGATGGTGGTGTCACTGTAATTGGTACTACTGTATGGTGCAAAGTCTCCTCTGCGCGGATTTTTGCTTCACCTGACTGGAGCTAACGTGCCCCCCCGCCCTTCCCCCTTCCCCCATCCCCTTCCCCGGAATTTTTGTTTTGGGCTGGATCCTATGTGGATATAGCATGAATATTGAGCGCATTTACATACGCTGTCAAGGCTCAAGAGAGATATAGAGTAATCCTGTGGACACCGCACCAACCGGCTATTGGCCGTGAGTAAAAGGTGTGTAGCTGTCAGGGAAGACGCTCTAGCTGACCTAATCTAGACGCTAGTGCCCCTCTTCAAGTGGTAGCGGAGCTGAGCTGCGATCCTTCATTGAAGGTGAGCTCCAGGTAGAGCCCGATATGGCATGCCATGGCTATGATGATGATGACTTCGACATTGTCGACGCAGATGGATGGAATCAATATGACTCTTATGCAATGAGAAGAGTACCCCAACAACCCTCAATCCATATGACGCAGCAGATGACCACGAAGGTAGCCCCTGCATATGATGGACGAACCAGCTTTTTTTGCCTTTGAAGATGCAATCCATGATCGGTGTGACATCACAGAGCTGGGACCGGAAAAACATGGACCTGCCTTGGGGAACAGATTGGAAGGTGAAGCATCTCAGTGCAAAAGACTACTGGACCGAGATTTGTTGAGAGACCCCAACGATGGTGTGAGCTATTTCAAAAGATTCTTGCGACCTCATTTGAATCAAGGGAGCCCAAAACGTGTTCTTGCAACCTTTCATGCAGTTCATGAAGTGCAACAGAGGTACCATGGATTTGCAAAAGTGGATGACCAGATTTCAACTGACTGGAAACAGACTTATTGAGTTTTGGATGGATCTCTTACCAGATTTGCTGACCACCAGTCCAGAAGCAATTGCATTTGTTGCACAACGTCGTCAAGAACATGAAGAACGTCAAGCTGAACTTGCAGGTGCTGCAGAAGCCTTACCAGGACAAGAACCACATGTCAATATACCATGGACAGATGAACATGCATTGGCAGCATTCAAACAAGTCAACGGAAAAAAGAGCACAACAGATAATGGCTTTTCCCTTGGGTGACAAGTGCTAAGGCATTGAGAACTCCTGATCCATATTATGATCGAAAGAATCTCCATCTGAGGACTTCTATTGTGAAGAGGAAAGGAATTTGGTGGTTACTTGAATGAACCATGACTTGAACAAAGAAATGTTTCCACAAGTTTGGAAGAAGAAGCTGAAGTTCTTGCTTCAGTCTTCTTACCTTCAGAACGCACATACCTTGCCACGACACCACAGTTGACACCTGAGATTGTTGAAGAACTCTTGGAACATTTCATGGACCCTGTTAATGGCAGTAATGCCAAGGAAAGAAAACCAATTGGCATGTGTTGTCTTCATGTTGATGACTCGTTCATTACTGGAACCCCAGAGTTCCTGGAGAAGTTCAAGAAAGTTGTCAAGCCACAATTCAAGATTGGTCATGAAGATGTGAATGACTTGATGTTCACTGGTCAACGTGTCAAACGGATCATTGATGAGAAAAAGAAATCTCACATTACTGTTGAACAGTCCCTGTGTGTCAGTGAACGTACTGAGGTTGTCATACCCAAAGGTTGGACGGATAAAGACAAATGCGACAAAGATCTCCACACTGCCTATGTTAGGACTTCCTGACTCTGTCTATGAAAAGTATGAAGACATGTACAGCAAGTGCCAGTTTTTCCATTGCACCACCGCCAAGAGCCAGTTTTTCCCTCATTCGAGCAACCAACTTTGGAGATGTTATCTTTGTTGACCATGCTGAAATCCAGTTGAGGAAGAGCAAGTACGTGGTGTTGCTTGTTCTTGATGGTGCATCAAGCTTACTTTGGGCTACAGCACAAGAGACTATTCAAGCTCTAAGGTTGTGGGCTGATGAGAAAAATTGTATGCCTAAAGCCGTTGTAGGCGATGAAGCCTTTTTCCAAGAAGACTTTCTGACTTATTACCGAACTCATGGTATCAAGGAATGTCCCTCTGGTTCAAGAACCCCATGGCCAAACAGAGCTGAATCAGCTGTTAGACTCTTCAAACGACAATGGCAAATCATGTCAAAGAACCTGGAAGATGATAGGTTTATGAGGAGTGACAGTTAGAGAAGCTGTGAAACGTATTGTTTGGGCCAGAAACATTCAACTCACTGTTAGTGGCTGCTCACCTTTCGGAATTGCCACTGGTAGACGACCACCTCATCTTCTGGATATTGAAACTTCTGATCCTGCTCAACTTAGTGTTGATCCCTTACCTGAAGATAGAACACAATCCGCCGACCCCGGCTGCGCAAGGGGGAGCGCGTTAGGGAATAAGACAGCAGCACCCAGCCAGTAGCCAGCAGTCAATATCCGCCGACCCCGGCAGACGCAAGGGGGAGCGTGCCAGGG
>Ga0126342_10010491_pt1 | contig 16576 bp, 18 predicted proteins | sample Cyp1metagenome_FD_92528 | JGI IMG/M metagenome (GOLD analysis project Ga0126342, IMG submission 92528) | Coral microbial communities from Lord Howe Island, Old Settlement Bay, Australia - Cyphastrea 1 metagenome | ecosystem: Host-associated > Invertebrates > Cnidaria > Coral ... | reverse complement strand
TTATAAAACCCTTATTAAAAAAAACAAGAAAACAGGTCCACAAAGGGTACCCCCTTTGCAAGCCCCAGAATAGCAATAACAAACCTGCACCAGGCATGGCAATAGTGGAAACTTTTTTCCGCAGCTCCAATTTTGTTGTCATCCTTCTCCTTCTCCTTCTCCTTCTTCTCCTTCTTCTCCTCCTTCTCCTCGTCCTCCTCCTTCGCCTCCTCCACCTCTGCCCCCACTTCCATGTCCACTTCCGCCTTGCCAACTCTTCGCCAATCTCTCAGAAACCCAACCAAATCCATTCAGAATCTATCAGAAACCCAACTAAACCATGGAGAATCTATCAGATACATATCATGATCCCAGCCATAAGGTTCCAAAAAATTACTATTGGAATGCTGACCCCCCTATTTAAAAAAAAAATAGGGGGGTTACTATTAGGCAGCCTAAATATTTTCATTGGAATATTATAGGGGAATGCTTCGAAATCCAGTTTTTGACAATATTTTACATATAAATTTTAATAATCGAGTTTTTTTAATGTTTATTATTAGTTTTTTTTTGGGAATTTTAGGGGACAGCTTAGAAATCCAGTTTCTTGCCATATTTTATATATATTTTAATAAGGGATTTAATCAAATTTGAAATCGAGTTTTTTTTAATTAGGGTTTTTCATTGGAATATTAGGGGCACCCAAATGCAAAATACCCCCTAATAATAAAAATAGATCACCATGTTTACCATTTGGGTGGGTGTTTTAGTAATAGGGAGAGAGGATTTGCTAATGTTTCAGGAAAGAATGAGAAGATGTGCATCAACAGTGCTGGGCATCCAAGGTATGATTTTGCTATGCTATTTGGGTGTGGCAAGGTGCTGGAACTTCCAGTCTATGCGCAATCAGTATGCAGCAGGTCTTCGTGGCTGCAGCACTGAAGAGCCTTTCGCGGCAACTCATTTGCAAATCTTCATGCGCCTCATTCAAATGTCATTCAAGGATGTGTATGCTATAACCCATAGGATCCATGTATGCCATATATGGTAACATTTACCATTAATATACCCCCCAATGTTAGTATATATATACCATACATGGATCCTATGGGTAATGATGCTGAACAGGGGAACCTGGCCACTCTCTCTATCGCCCTCTCTTTGTCTTTGAGTGTTTGGCAAGTGTGGATAGTGTAGGCGGAAAAAGTGTTGAGTGTTGAATTTGAAGGTATAACACATACTGACATACTGTGAATGGCATGTGTTGGCGTCAAAAACATGAAAGACACGTACTCTATCAACTGAACCTCAGGCGCTGACCTCTTTGCAGAGCGCGCTGCTGGGAGAAGATGGTTCTGGGGTTGTGTTGCTGTCACAACTGCTCGTCCCGTTGCAAAAATGGCCCGGAAGCTTCATGGACAGCCCTGGTCACCAAAGGATAGCAGTCAACTGTTGGATTCTCCAACATCAGTGATTCGCATTCAGAATAGGATTAATAGATATTTCAAGCACAGGGTAATAGAGAATTTTGAACTTGCGTCCAGAACATGGTGCTGAACTAAATTTATATAGTGTATTTGGTTGACTACGCTTGCCGCATCTCTTCATCTCGTCACACTTGGTTCAAGTGAAGAGCCAAGTCTTTTGGATGATGGAGGACATGCCCTCCTTATCGGAACGGCCCAAATGGGAACTGAGCCCAGTGCAGCAGCTGAAAGTCGCTGCGTATCGCCGTGACCTGGGCAACGCTGAAATGCGTCAAGGCCACCCGGAGAAGGTGCCCGCTGCAGCTGCATCATTTGCCGATCGTGTTCTGCACAGAAGTTTTTGGATGTTTTTGGTAAGGCAGTTGATGTAAACTCTGGGGAATTTGACGGAATTTGACGGAATGGGCGGTTCAGATATGTTCCAGGTGTATGTTCAGGTCGTTTTTTCCCATCCGATTGGAGCTGATATGGAGCGTCTTAGCGGATAAAATCTTTCTAGACGCTTGATGATGATTGCAGGCCTTCACACTTTACAAGAATGCCCTCTTCATGGTAGAGTTTGACGAGGAGTCGCTAAAAAGCGTTGTTATCGGTTCTTTTTTCCTCCCACATCCTACTTGTAGCACCGAATTTTGGCAAAACTTCACAATTGCGAACACAAATTGAAACCCTACTGATCCTACCCACAGGATTTCGAGGAACACAGTGATGAGGAAGACGCAGATCATCATGAGCTGCCGCCGCTGGAAGATGTTCATGCAGAGCGCGTACGATGAAATTAGGCTTCAATTGGCAGGATCAATATGGATCAATCAGTTTTCGTTTCGTTTGACATATTTTTGGCATATGGGCACCGGTTTAGCATGCTTTAGCTACTGGTTCAGAAAAGGCCCTCAATAACATTCAAAAACACTTTGCTGACAATGGAATAGGAGATAGGCAGACTTGAAACGCACTTGGTTTTTGTTGTGAGTACTATTCGGCACGTCTGCCTTGATCTAACATCAACGCACTGGATGGTCACGGCCAAAATGAGGCTTGAGCAACTTGGCTGCGGCATCCCTCGCTGCGTTGGACGAGACCAGGGAGGAACCCAGCATTGAGGGCTACGCAGGTGGAAATGGTGGAAATTGGAAGCCTTCAGCTTTGATTCGCTGTAGCTTTGAATAGCTTGAAATGGCTTTGATGTTGTCCTTGAGAAACGTGAACGTGAGAGGCAAAGCAAAGAGATATTCACAAAGAGCACTGAAGCTGAAGAAAGATGATGCCAAACTGTGGCTACTTGCATGCAGACAGATGTGTCAAGGAAATCATTCTCCATCATTCTCCCTTTGGCTTTCCACAGACGCAGTAAAGTGACAGATCAAGTCAAGATGAGATGCCTATAGATGCCTTCTGAATTCTGAAATGCAGATCCACAAGGTTCCGGAAAGGCAGGGCTGAACTTTTGCTTGGAGAGATATCCACAGCTGCAACCAGCTTTGCCGAAGCAGCTCGCATGTCGCTCCTTAGCAGGAACAAGATCGAACATATCGAACTGCTTGGTGTTTTGGGCGTGCCACTGCTGTGTTTCGCTGCGAGCGGCTGGACGGTAGGATTCACCGGATTCATTGGGCATTTTTCAGGGATATTGTTGAGCCAAGTGCCAGCGGAGTGCCGGATCCGCTGAGGCCACAGGATCCCAATGTCCGGAAGTATTTGCAAGAGGCCTCCTATGGCCTCCTGACGGCCTCACAACTTCCAGTGCCTCATTTATCACAATAATTGTCACAATCATTGGGGGACCAAAAGGAGAGTCAGAATATGAATGTTTGATAATGTTTGCCAACCTGCATTGAAATCTTCAGTACTCGCAATTCGGCAGTTCTTTGCGACAATGGATGCAACATGACTTGCGCAGGCACGTGCAGCTTGCCAAGCAGAGCGTAATGCCTGCCGATCCATGGAAAAAGCCATGAGCGACACAAGTAGTTGGGTTGATGATCTGCAAGAAACGTCCAGGCGGGGACCTGCTTTGATCGCAGATCATTCACAATTGTCTTGAAGTGAAGGATGCGGGTTTAATGAGACTGCTTGAGTAGCAGCTGTTGTATATAATTGTTATAGAAACCAGATTTGACAATGCGCCTGTCCTTTGCAAAAGCTTTTGTTTGGATTTCCTGCACGTGGAGTGAGGAATCAGCTGAAGCCAAAGAAGGAATATGCTTCAGAAGAGGCCAGTGGAAGCATCGTACTTGTAATTTCATAATGAAACTGCAAGAAGAGCCATTGAAATCACTTAAAAACATAAGTGTTATTTCTTCGGTGTTTGGGGTCTTGAGCACTTAGAAAAAAAGGAATTCTTGTTGAAACAATGCCCAACCCATGCCCACCCATGCCCATCGTGAGGAGCGGAAAGCCGACATTGAGTACAACAAGCGGCAGCTGCTGTATCACTTTGAAAAGGCCAAAGTAAAGCCTGAAAGTGACTGTGAGGAGCAAGATGAAGAGCTGGAACTAAAAGGATGAGCTAACAGGCTACCAGTCTAACAATCCACGCGAAGATGGCGTTCTAAACTATTCTAAACTCTAAATATGCTCATTGACACCACTTGCCTTTGACAAGCTCAGAGCGGTGCCGCCTTTGCTCAATGTTCCCACTTTTGCCGCAGCCATGAGCATCATTAGACATGATGTCCCAGACAATATATATTTGGTGGCTTCCCACTGTCATATATCATTTCTCATGTTAAGTTATGATTGTGGAACATGTCTTGCAGGAGTACCTGCATCTATTTGCCATTGGCTTTGCAGTAGTGTTTTTTCGCTAGCAGTAGCGCTCATACCCTTCACATTTCCTACCGTTGAAAACTTGACAAACGGATGTTCAGACCAATGCCATGGCTGACGTATCCGCTACCTTGCTCAATTGAGAGTTGTTTGAGCTGAGAGAACTCAAGGATTTTCAAGGTAAACTTCTTACATCACCACTCGCTGGTACCGAAATGCAAGTCTTGCAGCCTCAGGCGGTTGCACCGCAAGAATTCTTGGCGAGAAAACGGCAGATTTTGGCTTCATTGGACCGGAGCGGCTTGGCCAGCGCACAGATACATCGAGTCTATTTTGGTCTGATGTTTACAGGAGCCCAGGAGGACTGGTTTTTGCATGTAGGCCTGAAATGGCTTGAAGACTTCTGACTGAGGCCCAAAAGGTTCACTGGATGCTCCGATTGTTGTGGCCTCACTGAGACCTGAGATTTTAGCGCGTGACAAGATGTGACACGGCCGACGGTTGATAGAGTGATCTTCGGTGCCCAGGTAGACTTCCTCAACTGGTTGAATGAGCAAGAGCGAGTTGGACTCTCAGTTTTCCAAGACTTTTGAGTCCTGCATAGTCCAGCTGCCATAATATAGAGCCAGGCCCAAAAACTAGCCGCATAGGTCTATCCCACAAACTTGTCTATTCCCAAACTGTGTAAAGTTACTAGAAAGATTCAAGCTATTCAAGCATCATCCAGGCCACTGTAGAACTATGAGTGTCCTTCATTCCCTCGCTAAAAAATCGTAATGCAACTCACAGTTTCATAGAAATTTACTGGAGTTGGATAGAATTGGTATATGAATCAGCATGCCCTTGCTGTACAAGGTAGTCACCACATCCTCCTGCAGCGGCCGGATCGCCATATTTCATGGCTGTGCACCCAGCCTGCCCAGCTATCAGAAACCACCAGCAATGTCAAGCCGCTCTGTCGCTGGGGCTGAGGCTCTGCCGACACAGGTAATTCCAAAGGTGGGCTGCATGTGCGGTGGCAAAACGGGGTCCAACATGGGATTTAATTACATGGGATTTACATGGGATTTACTGCACATTTACTGCACATGATTGTACAGCTACCTCGTTGATGAGTTTCTTGTCGTGCCCGCCATGCCCGTCTCTCTAATCCGTCGGGGCATGCCGAGACCCATTCCAGGCGGACAGTGGCTGCTGCACTGCCCTTAGTACATTTTTGTTTGTTTTTAGAGACTGTGGCAGAGCTGAAGCGTTCGAGCTATAACATGTTCTTGGAAGCTCAGGGCTAGCCACAGCACGGTGGAGAACCCTGGGAAGACCTGGGAGGAGATACAAGAATGGTCCGGAACTTGGAGATAGGGTTGAAGGATGGTTAAAAAATCAGATAATACGGTCCAAGTTGAAAGTTGTTCCGTGTCATTGGAGCATGCAAGGCTGCAAAGCCACAGTGGGCAAGATACCCTTGCCAAATCCCAAGGGTTTGATGGTCAACTGCCGGCTTCTTTTTTGCAGCTGATCACATCGAATCATGCATGGATTGTTGAGGGTACATTGACAACGCTGCTGCTGGAGCCCTTTGTGCTGCATGCTGAATGCCATCAACTCGGGAGATCAGGCTACCATAGCCTGCCTGAGCCTGCCTGTATCTACCTTTATCTACCTGTACCTACCTGCCCCTTTATGTTACCCTGGCAGTCTTCAGCGGTTATATACATCTTCAACTTTAACCGAGTCATTTGTCCAAGATGGCAAATCACCGTGACCCATTGGTCAAATCATTCTTGCCAAGATGTGATAAGATATGATCAGATACGTCATGTTGTATCATAGTACTGTATAGTCGTATTGTATAGTAGTGTACAGTATGTTGCTCGTACCTCTGAAACGTGTGTAAGTCCTGCAGCAGCCAAGTCAGTGAAGAGAGCTGAGGTGCAGATGCGGGTCTTGCTCAACACATGCTCAGCGTGGCTCGGGAGGTGCCGCAATACAAAGTCTGTGCTCTCCTTGTGCCAGCTCAACCATACTGAACTAGAATGCTTAAGTTTTAATTCGGGGGATCCTTACCACTGGATTTGCCCGCAACTGGGACCAGGCTGGCTTCCGTGAGAGTGGCATCAGCAGGACACTCGGACACTCAGTCAATCAGATTCAATCAGTCCTCTTGGATGACTCAGATGCAGCAGGAGTACTAGCTGCATCTAGCTGCCTCAGACTTGAGGCCTGGGGCGCAAACGTGTGCTGGTGCAGATTCGCACGCTGGCCATTGGCTCGAACAGAAAACGACACTTCTCAGTTCAAATACTTGCCATGTCGGACAAAGCGGCTTCAACCTGCAGAGAACTGACCTGAAGCACCTTGGTTCAGCTTCGTCTCAGGCCATGAGGCTGGAGGTGCCACTTGCCATGGATGGCCAACTCTTGGTGGATGAAACCTACTTTCAGGTGGCGTCCTCATACGCCCTCCATCATTTTCAAGGTTGTCACAGTTGTCACCCAATTTTGCTGTAAAGATGCCTATGATATCAGCTATATCCTATTGAGTACACTATGATGATTTGACTATGCTGAGACTCTCATCAGACTTGCCAATCAACGGTTGGACGAGAACCTGGCCCGCACAAATCCTCAGGGCACAGAAGTTGTCTCAACCTGTTCTCTTGTTCCCTTGCGCGCAATTTTTACGACACGTTTTTTTACTCGAAATGTCTGGTGATTTTCAGAAGATTGACATGTTGCCCACTCTGAGGTACAAACCGACTGTGGATGAAGTTGAAGGAGGCATCCAGTACGGTGATTGCTTCAACCATTCAGATTCAAACACATTCCATCACCTTCCGTCACCTTCCATCACTTTCCACGACCTTGAAACGTATGGGTTGAAATTGGAGACGTTGCAAAGGCCTTCAGCCGCTGCGCAGTGGCTGCACAGGAGCAAGAAGCCCAGATTCACTCATGGCAGACCCCCAGAAAAAGGAAGGAACCCAGCATGCCACAGTCACAAGTTCAGTGAGGCTATGGGTTCTGGTGTGTGCACAGTTGCACGCGTGAAGTCCTCAGTTCAGACAATGCAAGACGGAGCACTGTTTCCTCCAATCCTCTAATCATCTCTAATCCTCCATCCCATTATTTCCATTTGTCCCGGAGGCGCTCGGTGAAACTGGCTTTGGAAGGTCATGCGTGGTTGGAGTGGCCCTCAGAGTGCTTCAGTAGATGCGGCAAGAATCAGAAATAGCTGAAGGCCTTAGCAGATTTGCAGCTGGCATCCACCATCATGCATCATTCTATGTTCCCCAGAGGGTTCGGGGTATTTTGGGTTTCATGTTGCTCCTTTGTGCCAATTAGCAATTAGCGAAGAGAAATTTGCCTCAAGGACGACAATCGCAAGATGCAGCGCTTAGCAGGCTTCAAGAAGTAGCCGCATACAGGACATATTCGGATTGAAATCATGAAACCAGCGATTTTCATGTCGTTGATTCCCCTTTTTTGTTGGAAGGCAACATTTGCTTTGGGCTGTGTATTGACATGTGTTGACCAAGAGTGATGTCGACCCAACAAACCTAGATGCCTGTAGGCGGCGATGAGAAAGGGGCCGACGACGACTCTATAGGCAGAAAAGTGCGCAAGCATTTGCTGCCATATACTGTAGTCATGGCATGGACGCGGCAACAGGAAAATACAGATAGCCGCTGTTTGAACAATCAGTGTCCCAGACCATGAATAGCTTAGCTGCTACAGATGAGAGTGAAAAGCGTATTTGTTTGACAATCAGGCCTACCATTGACTCCTGAGGGTGTTGAGAATCTGAAGGCTTGGGCAGTCTCGCACTTGCGAGCTCGAAGATACAATGCTCATTCTAAGTATAGATAATACAGTAATCTAAGTAGTCTATATATATATATATATATGACACATACATTTGCGCATGGGTGATCATAGATGTATGATATACGTATGTATATGCACACCCTCAAAAGATTGAAAGTCTGCTTGAGTTGGAAGAGTTTCGTTTGGTTGGAAGGCACTTGCAGAAACTGTAGAGGAGGCAGGGGCAACGTGTCTAATTAATTACGTTGATGTCCGCGCAAGTCGTGCTAGTGAGCTAGTGTGAGCTGTACATACTGTGGCTACTTGTGGATCTTGTGACTTGTTGGGAATAACTTGTGAATGCAAGGAGATGGCTCAGCGCGAGCCCGTGGTGGAGGACCAGCGCGGCATAGGGTGGTGGTTGCAGCATGCCGCATCGCAAGGTTTGCCTCGTCCAGGAGACCAAGATCAATGACCAAGCTGACCAAGCTGCCCAACCCGCGCAGGGAAGCAAACTGCCCAAGCGCCAACGGCCACCAATTGAAGCCGCCAACTTGGAGGCGTGGGACTTTGCGATTTGTTGTGACTTCATGCTAGCTGCTACAGTATAGCTTATTATTGTGGTGGACTGATATGCAAAAGGATGCCTGATTTGTTCAATTGTAGGTTGAAGATGGTTGAAGCTTTTAAAATGACCTGAGGCACTTTGGCGCCAGGGGTCGCTTCGGCTTACACAAGCAGAGCTCGAGACTCAATCCTCAAATATATTTTTGCTGAGCTATATATAATATATATATATACAGTCCATTACATTCCAGTGCTCCTAAGCTACTTTTCCACTTTTGCAAGGCTTCCTTTGAAGTCCAGACCAGCACCGTGTTGGGCTGAGCCAAACAGATGCGCCAGACTGGAAAGCTGGTTTGTGGCCAGCGCTTGACAGGGCTTCTGGCTTGCACTCGGGTGTGTGGGTCTTAGAGCAGTTTGACATTTCAGAGACAGCACTGCCAGACGCACACCAAACAAGCAAACCCACCTGCTTTGCGCATGAATGATCATGAATGCATTGTCTCAAGATCCATTGCATTTCATTCTTGATCATGACGACATATGTTACTGTATATTTTGACCAGCATACAGCTGCACAATCGCACTCGCAGGCAAAGGAACGAAGTCTTGAACAGGCTACTTCCATTTGATTTCCATTTTACGTTGTCACCTGTGCCACGAACATTAGACCCAGCATTCTTCATGGTAGGTCCTCAGAAACCTGATTGATGAGCTGAAGCCGCCTTTGGATGTCAGCGTGCCAAGTTCATTGGGATCATTTGGGATCATTAGGTATTCATGATTCAATGACGATATTGCAGGTATTCATGTCCACACTTGGGGAGAGAAGCGAGTCCTGGGTTCAATTGGCAGTTTCCATTCTTGAGGTAACCCTTGCCGACACTTTGCTCAAGGAGGCGGCATCTCGCACGGCTCGCTCACGCCTACTTACTTCAGCACATTTGGATAGTTCCTGCCGACAGATTTGTGAAATGCCTTCCGTTCTGTGGCGTCGAATGCTGAGTTGCAGCATGGAACTTCCAACTGTGCCTGAAAGATTCATCGAGATTCCATCTCATGAGGTTAACATGGATTGGAACATTTTGCTTTTAGATGTGTATCGTAGTAATGGTAGGAATAGAGTGTAGAGTATGTGGATGCATGATATGTTTGATTGTTTCAGTTTAGGTGGTGATGTGGCTCTACTGACCAGAGGGGCGCTCACAGGCCCAGCAGAATGTAGTCTTTTGGCAATTTTAGCTCATACCTTGAATCAGAAAGTTTGAACATTATTGCTGGTTACCTGTTTTCAGGACTGGTTACGTTTGCTCATCACGCTTTCACACTGTCCAGGCAGCTCCTGGGAAACAGTCGCACTTGCTGCCGAGGCATTGGCTCGTGGATGTATGTAGTGAGATTCGCTTGTGCATTTTCCTATCCTTGGCCGGGGGCAGATGTCATGCTACTTGCATGCAATCCAGAATAGTGGCAGGATGTGGCAGGGACAGAGATTGCTACAGTAAGTTCTATGATGGTTGTAGGTAACAGCAACAAATACAAAACGATCAGGTGCACCACAGATAGCCGTAGTTGCGAAGGCGTTGCCTGGAGGCGGCTTGCCAGTGGTCTCAGCATTGACAGTATTGACGATTGACACACTATTTGTAGATGGAGTTGTTATGATGGACTTTGGAGAAAATGCCTGGGCGTGCACATCCACAAAGCCACAAGGCGGTCCCACTGACCAAGGTGGGAGCGGTTCCGGCAGTGCTTGGGTGCCCGGATGTTGGCGAGGCAGCAGGAGCGAACAGAAGCGTCAGTTGAAATCCATGGTGTTTGATTCATTTTGAATCCTGCCAAAAAGATCGAAAAGATCCAAAAAGCACTTTGGGCCGAGTCGCCCCCTTGATCCTGCATGCCTCGTCGACACTGCACTTGCTGAGGAGATCCGGGTCGATGACGAAGTGCGAGGAGGAAATGTACAGGCCATGCATCCGCAAAAGAAAGTGCATGGATTGCATGGGAAGGTGAGGGTGTAGGGGGTTAGCCGAGTACAAGTCCAGTGGCAAATCGAAGATGTCAATGTATACCGTATAGAGTATTTCTTGGATGCCCCAAGCGAAGTCGTGCTTTCTTCAAGGCATCACATTCCTATAATGTGTTGATTTTAGATCCAAAAATAACGGCCCCCGGAATCTTTGCGTATTTCCCATGGACAGCCCTTTGTCAAGAATTGACAGTTTGTTTGTGCCATGCATGCACCACATCAGGTTGCTCCAGGATCAGATTGATATTGATGACAGTAACTCATTGTTTTCAATTCAATCCTTATGAAGAGTGAGGATTTCATTTGAGACTGTCATAGATTGTCATGTTTTTGCTTCAGACTGGATTGTATGGACCCATCAAACAACGATGCCAAGGTTGCCAGCCCGTTTCTTGGGCCTCCCTAGGGCCTGATTAGCAGGCATTGACAAATAGGGACATGAATAGGACATGTGAACATAATTGCCTTGCATATTGTTCGACCATGTTCAACCCAGCTCGCTAATTCCTCCACAAATTTGAAGAGCGGCCACAGTGAACTCTTCTCCTACGCTGCTACAGCAAATGATAGCAAATGACATCTCCAGTTGATGAGATTATTGACAGGTACTTGCAGGCAGTGGCAGCGGATGGGTGGTTGTGCTGCGCCCTCAGATAGAGCTCAGACACAGCAGCTGACATGAAACAGAAGTATCCAGTGATGTCCACACAGATATGATATGACCATGGAACCAGATGACAGGCCTGGCCCCAAAGGTGTGCGATACAGCTTTGCAGGGCACCCAGTTTTACGCGGTCAGCTGTGCTGAGGCTTCAGAGAAGTGACCCTGTCAATATGTTGTTTCTTGCCAGTCGCTGATATTTGAGAGTGTATATATATAGCTTGGTTGAGCTGGCTTACCCAGTTTTCCAATATAGGGTATAGGTCCTGCAGCATCCTCCAGCTACAGAGCGGAAGGCAGCAAAACAAACGGCACAGAAACAATGGGTTGGCTTTTTGAAGACTTTAAATTCACATCAACTGCATTCTGGAATCCTGAGGATGTCACCAAATGCATGTTCTCGGAGGGCAATGTGCGAGCCTTACAAACTGCGAATGAACATTGAACAAATCAACACAAATCATGGCCGCCGTAGGACACAGGCTGCCAATCTGACAGTGTTCAGCTTATGTCTTTTGAACCAAAGATGTTGACAAAACTGAGTAAGCACACGTAGCATTATGTAGCATTGGGACTGAAGACCTACAATTACAAAGCAGATCACGACAGGCCTGCGACAGCCCCGCATGCTGGTTGCCTCACAGCCACGTGTTTTTTTTGTGTTTTTTTCTCCTGAGGCCGGGGAGAAGGAGAGAGTGGCTACATGGCCTGTGGAGGGAGAGACCGTTCTAGACCTGTACGCAGGTGCATTCGCGCATCCCCATGCAGCTGCAGCGCATTTGCCAATCAGAGATTGGACAAGCTGGAAGAATTGGAAGACATATGAGGACATCAGTTCTTTTCTCCCACCAGTTTTGTGCACAGTTTTGTGAGCCAGGCAACCCTTCGAAAGCATGTTCAATTTGACAGCATGATCAAATGCCATCTCTTTCGTGCAAGTTACAAAGGCTCGAAGCTGGCAGTTCGGATTTGTGCCTGCACTGAACACGAGCCATATCAATGCAAGAGTATGCACAGGAAGGGCGCCAAGTTTGTAACTCGCACAAGAGGAAACGTGTAATTGGGGGACATTCAACACTCCCCACATGTTTTGACACGCAAAACTAGTTTTGACCCAAAGGGCACTTGAGCCATGGCCGCTTCCGCGGTGTATGATACCGTCCACATCGGGAGCCTCCCACCGGGCACCAATGAAAGCATCATCAAGGAGATTTTTGGGCAATATGCTCCGATCCATGCCGTGAAGGTGCTAGAAACTCCAGGACCATCAGTTGAAGCTTTGGTGGGCATCGGCAAAGAAGCCTCCAAATGGGTCGTAGACAACTTGAACGGCAACATCCCACAGGGATTTCAAACGCCAGTCACAATCCAGATCATGCCCACTGAGCAGACGTCGATTGTCCCCAGCCCAGTGCCCGTTAGCCAAGCACCACAGCCAGGCATGCCACCACGAGACAACCTGCGCATTCAAGGTCTTCCAGACGCATGCACCGATGACTACTTCAAGCAGATCTTTGCACAGTATGCCAATGTGGTTGCATGCAAGGTGGTTCCACAAGCTCCTGGAAGAGATGATTGCTTTGGCTTCATGAAATTTGGCTCCAATGAAGAGGCCAAGTACATCCTTGACACCTTGAATGGAAACATTCCCCAAGGCCTGCAAAAGCCACTTTCGATCAAGTATGCCAGTGACAGGGCTGGTTTGGGTGGCTCAGATGGCACGGAAGAAGGTGACTGGCAGTGCGAGTTGTGCTCCAACATGAACTTCCGGAGAAGAGACTACTGCAACATTTGCACCAATCCTCGACCAGCGCACTTGGCGCATGTAAAAGGTGGATGTGGTGGGACTCCTATGATGACTAAGCCAAGGACCGAAACTCCTCCAAACATTCAGTTGTACATTGCAGGCCTGCCCTTGGGTACTACTGAGGAGGCCTTGAAGCAGTTCTTCTTACAATACGGGGAAGTCTACCACAGCAAAGTTCTTCCACCCGGACCGGGCAAAACTGTGCAATCAGGCTTTGTCCGCATGCCTGAGTACGAGGCTCACTGGTGCATCGAAAACTTGCACCACTTCCAGCCTGAGGGCTTCCCCGGCCCTATGACGGTGCAGTATGCCAAGGACAAGGAAACAGGAAAGAAAGGTGGCCCAAAGGGGTACATGGGTCCAATGGGCCCAAAGGGTGGAATGGGAATGGGTGGTCCCATGGGTGGCATGGGTGGTCCCATGGGTGCCATGGGTGACATGGCTGCCTCAATGGGTGGGATGGGTGACATGGCTGCCCCAATGGGTGGGATGGGTGACATGGCTGGCCAAACGGGTGGCAAGGGAGCCATGGGCAAGAGCCCCGATGCATCCACAGAGACTGGCTTCTCCAACGGGTGTGGAGGAAAAGATGGCCAAACGGGCAAGGGCAATTTCTCAGGCCAAGGTGATGCCAGCGAAGACAAAGGTGCTTGGGGCGTGGGTGACCAGAGTTCGTGGAGTGAATCTTGGGATGGCAAAGGCATGGGCAAGGGAGGCAAGGACGGGAAGATGGGCATGGGTTGCATGGGAAAGGGCAAAGATGACAGCAAAGGCTGCGGTGGCTTTGGCAAGGGAGGCAAGGACCCCTGGAGTTGGGGTGGCTGGGATCAAGGATGGGACCAGTGGAGTGGTTGGGGCGATTGGAGCTTTTGGGGCCCTATGATGATGAAGGGCAAGGGCAAGGGCAAGAAATCCGCCCCATACTGAGCATCCCAGACAATGAAGATGGCAGATAGTGATAGTGTATCAAAGAAAAATGGCAAACAACTAACAAAGAGTCCATACGCAAGCTCCTTTGGAAAATGTGAGTGCAGAATGTGTGGGTATGGGGATGGGTGCAAGATGTCAAGTTGTTCTCCAGGTGCGTCATTTGAAGCTTCATATCAATGGCTCCAGTGCTGCTTGAACACTTTCGTGCTGGACATCTTGACATATCCTGGGTTTGACACAGCTGCTACACAGCTGCTGGATGCTGCTGGCAGGGATTGGATTTTGGACACTTCCTTTGTTGGCTGCTGGTGCCTGATGCTGAGAACTGAACAAGCTTGTCGCAAGTTGATTGGGTCGCCAGTAGAACCGTCGTGGCATTGCTTTTCTTCAATAATATACGAGTATAATCGGATATACTGTTATACTGTATATTATGACACATGATATATGAGATACTTATTTGATTGATTTATATGTTTGTGTATTAACTACAAACCTGTGATGTGTGCATTTACATCGATCTCCATGCCTCTGTGATCAGCTACACGCTACTGACCTGAGGCTCAACATGTGTTTGCTTGCGAATGGAACCCCGATGCGCTTGAAGGTGCCAGAGTGCAATGGACCTTTCGAGGGTATTACCATGAATCAGCATATAAAAGTAACAATAAAGATGTATAAGAATGATTAAAAATGTGTAAAGATGATTAAAGATGCGCAAAGACCATAATACCACAATCCTTCCTTCAGGTTTTGCATAGTTGGATCAATGCAGAGTCTTCACAACAAGATCAACAAGGAACATGGACGCCTGGACGCCAAGGCCTTCGTGAGGGCTTGCGGCTCCTGGGCCGTGGCTCCTGTCAGGCCCATCTATACGCAGTTCATAGTATTAGAACATGTTTTAAAACATAGCGTCTTTGGGTGGCAACATTGGTCACATGTGACATTTGCCAAAGAAGACGGGGTATCGAAATATCAAAATAGAATAAGATAGAGTATGAATATTTAGTGTGTATGTATATATATATACACATGTATATTTGATTATATGACTTTGTATGCGAGTAGGCTCCGGCTCCAAGCAGGTCCTAGCGGGCGATAACAGACGACTCGAGGCCATATTTGGAGTTTGCGGCTGTGGCTGGAGTCATCCTTACAGGCCGATGGATTTGCTGCCCAGGTGGTAGAAGCAGTGCGGGACAAATGCCATCGGGTTGCAGAACTCAGTGCAAATCGGTGGGACAAACTCTGCTGTCCGCGAAGCTACGAGCATCCTTTGCTTGTATATTCACATTATTCACTGCGAAATGCTGCTGCTAATTCATGACAGCGTTTGCTCAAACATTTGCTTACTGCAAGATGCACGAAATTGATGAAAGCAAGTTGACCCCACGCCTTATCCCAACAACACCTCAAAGGCTGACAAGACTCCACTCCACCCCTGACTAATATTTCTGCCAGGGTCATTGCACAAAGGCACATGCCTGCAGACATGTTGTACCCCAATCAGCCAGTGGGTGCTCCAAGGAATTCAAGAGCTACTCAGAAGATTCGCAATTTTGACTAAGCAATGGGAATGAAGTTCAACACATGCAGATAACCGTTGAACGGCATTTGCAAAAATAGATCACAAATGATCACGTCACGATAGATCCTTTTCCCTTGCGTTGATCTAGCTGCGCGATCAATGGCAACTTTCGGTGACAGTGATGAAGAGGAAGAAGAGGTGGAGGAGACATGACAGGCAACTGCAAGTTCAAACGCAATTGCCAGAGAGAGTGAGACTATACTTGGGCATTCGTTATAAAACAACCTGGCGCACAAGCCTCCACAACTTTCAGATCAGGCACCTGCAAACATTTTTGGAGGTTTTTGGATGTTTTTGGCTGGTTTGCCCCAATGACTTCGTCAGTGTTTCAGATGCAGGACATCCGTATGGGAGACGACTCCTACTGTGGTCAACCTGTGAAAGGCTGCTGGGGCAGTGCTGGGGCCGTCAGAGATGTCACCGGATCATGACAGCTGTGGCCATGACGCTCCCCAGGTTTTGATGATTCCCAGGGCGCAGGCATTGCTGCCTTCAAAGCCACCAGCCTGAAGCCCTCTGGCCCTACGGACTTTGGCTTCCTACTAGGCACCAGGACTAAGAACTGGTCGGATGGGGACTGTGTTCTTTGCTGAACGCAAGTTTTCGAATTTCAGGCTAGGAGATACACAGAAGTCAGAAGGAAGATGAATGAACATGAACAGATTGATGATGGACATATGTGGCACAACTTGTGCGTGTTATGTATGTATAATTAAGGGGCTCCGCCCCCTGCCGCCGACCCCTGGGCTGAGCCTGCGATCAGCTTCTCCATGGCCCTGAAGGACACACACACACACACGCATATATAAAGATATATATATATATATATACATATATATATATATGTATGGTTATACACTGCAAAGTTAGGTGTGCGTTGATTATTACTGTATACATGGGTGCAATTCTGCTAAAGGGCTGACATGACAAAGCCAGAGTAGAAACTTGACGCAAGG
>Ga0126342_10010490_pt1 | contig 16577 bp, 19 predicted proteins | sample Cyp1metagenome_FD_92528 | JGI IMG/M metagenome (GOLD analysis project Ga0126342, IMG submission 92528) | Coral microbial communities from Lord Howe Island, Old Settlement Bay, Australia - Cyphastrea 1 metagenome | ecosystem: Host-associated > Invertebrates > Cnidaria > Coral ... | reverse complement strand
TGATCTTTTCTTTCAATCCTCGATATTGAAAAACATATTTTCCTGGTATTGAAAAAAATCATTTTCAATATTATTGATCAGGATTGATCAGGATTGATTTTTTTCAATATCGGATCCTCAGGGGAATTCGACCAAAAGGCCAAATAAAGCTATGAGTGCAGAGCCCAAGGCTGCAGCTAAGCTAGATCATAACACCAGCCGAGACTGAGACTACATAGCCAATGGATGCGCCTCAGTACAATCATGGATATAAATTCGTTCTTTCACACCTGCGCTCATGGAACCCCGCAAACTTGAATACGCTGCCTTGGGATGGTCGCGTGCCAGGTTCTAACTAAACCGATGGTGTGATGAGCAGGAATGAAAAATAGCTCAGATAGAGAGAGAGAGAGAGAGAGACTTCAGGCTTGCGGTTACAGAGCATGGCCAGCATGCACTCCGCCAAAAAACATGGCACGGGATCACCCGGGGTCGCTCTTACAGTGTGGGTGGAATCCTGGTCGCCCGTCGACAAGATGTGCGAGGCCATGTTGTGGAACATTGTGGAACAGCAACTCCTGCACAAAGGGGAATTATGATCAGCATCAGCTGGAGGCATCCCAGTCCAGATACGGTATCGCCGGAAATTTGGCTGGAGGACATTGCCCAATCCTGCTTTGTATGCCACCGTCCGCGAGGTGCCTTGGTTACGAATTTGCGATTGGAACCTAACTCCACAACAAACGCCTCATTGGCTGCGCTGGAGTTTGTGCAGTTCATGGCCCTGAATCTGAGTTGATTCCCAGCTGTTGGGCATACGATCGTTGCATTATGCTAAGCAGTCTCAAGTCTCAAACTTGACAGACCTCACAGGCTTGCAGGCATGAGCATGTAGCGATCATAAGATCATCCATCTCGGTGGGCTGTTGAACGTGTCCACGGAAGTTGAAGGTTGCTGAAGCCCACGCATGATTGTTCTAAACCACCGGACGTGCCCCAAGGTGATTGGAGAAAAGCTCTGGAAGAAGAATGGGCCCATGTGAGCGCACCAGCAGCTCTGCGGGCGGATGAGGAATGGCGGTGCTTCAACCTGGCCGCCTTGAGATCCAAGGCCAAGCTCAAACAACCACCGTCCTGTGGTGGCGGTTGCAGACCCAAAGGCTCGTTGCCGGAGGTTTTGAAGGTTGGATCTCAAATCAAGTTCAAACAAGGCGAAGGCACATTCAGGCAAAGGTCTTTAGCGAAGTATTGTCACAGTAGACAAGTGATGCCGCCGAAAACCGAAGGAGTTTTCAGCCGCTTTCTTTCAAGTGGTGGTGTTCTGCCTTTTACTCAAAGGCTGTGGTTTGATTTGGTTGGATGAAAGCGGTGTGGGGGGTAACCGCAGATCGATGGGCAGGTCAAACAAAGAGCGTGTGCCCGCGTCCATGCGTTTGATCGCGATGGAGCTGGCGCCGTGACCGCACGGCTGTTGAAACCGAAACTTTGATTTACCTTTGGATGTGGCGCGGCGTCGCATCTTGCTCGATGACAGTTTGCACGGCTGAAGAAGCACTTTCTAGGCACTGCTGGCCCCGAGGCACATGTCGCACCAAGACAAGAGAAAAATTGGATGAAATTGGAGTCTTCACCGACCAAAAAAACAAAGTTGCAATGGTTAGTTTCGCACTGACCGTTGGCCGGAAATATATATCGGTTGAAGGCTTTGAATTCGAAACCATACCTCCGTAATCTTGTAAACACTTAATCTTAGGGAGGGTCTTGCAAAGTTCCGATTCTATGCGTTTTCCTCTGTTCTGGCCAAAGATTTCCAGAAAGTTCCCCAATGATCGTGGTAGCCAGATCCCACCCAGGATATCCTTGGATATCCAACGACTATTTTCAGATCAGTCAATCCTGTTGACTCTACCATCCCGAATTACCCAAGGCCTCGGGTGATCTACTCAGCGCAGGCGCAAATGTGTCAAGTAAAAAACGTGTCAGTTTTCGAGTTTGATCAAGGAATTGCTACCAAGCGCATTGAAGTGTATAAATTAAAATTGAGATCACGAAAAAAGGAAGCAGGAACACCCTACAGCAATATAATTTCATAGGTGTTTTGCATCCTGTTGGCAAATCATTTGGTTGTGCCACAATGCCATACACTGCCACACCATGAATTTTTCCTCACCATGAACTGTGTTGACCCTGCAGGCACCACTTGGCACAGTGTCCAGCTCAGTTTGGGGCGAGGCAACGGATGAGTTGAGACGTGCATTTCTTCTTGCCAGAATAACCAAATTTTATCCAAATGATATGAACAATTGTGAAAATATATGAAATCATTTCATTAAGTTCCAAACCTTCATCGGTCATGATGGTTCAGACGTGGATGCGGTTCCGCTGGAAACAGTTACTCTTCTGTGCGGATTGTAAAATTTTAGAAAGGCCAGGGGTTATGGTCCACAGGCTCCTCCGTTTCCTGTGCCGACCCAATGAGGTTGGTTTTGATTTGAATCGGGATGGTTTGCGCCTCAATCATCCTCAAGCCGTTTCTTTGTGTTTTGATGTTGAGTTGTTCCCTTTGGCCCGGTCTCCTTTAAAGTGCAAGAGAGATGGGCACAGGGTGAAATTGCCGAATTTTGAATAGTTGTTTTTTTGACGGGGGGAATAGTCGTTGGGAAAATCCAAGTGTTTTTGCATGACCTGGTAACAGCCTTGGATGCTATTCGGAAATCAATCATGTACACACAGTGAATATCCCTGACTGTAGCATGATGTCTTTTCTCGGCGTCCAGCACTACTTGGGGTTTTGAGGTTTAAAAGAGCGACAGAGTTTGACACGTTGTTGTGCAGGAAAACAAAACAAGATGCTGGGGATACTGGTTACTGGGGTTGCCCCTGATTTTCTAGGATGCTGTTTATTCATCCGTGTTGCAAGGTCGAGCAGATTTGGAGATCATTGAAGGTTTGCAGTCTGAGGTGCCAGTACTACAGCGCCAAAATGGATCATTTGACAGATTCGAAAATCACCTCACCAATCCTCACCAGATTTTTGGGTGGATTTCAGGGTCATCATGGGTCACCAATTGCCGAAATTGAACAATTGTTTACCTCAAGGATGCGACTGCATGCCATCGCATTTCTTCCGCTATCAGGTCAGTCAGTCATGCAACTTGGTACCGTTGGTACCCATTCATGCCCATTTAGTTTGCTATGTTTGCTGCAACCTAACACTAGTTTTGGTCAAGGATTGATGCGACAATGTGCGTTGTATGTGGCAGGCCACTTCAGTCCTTTCACAGGGCCCCAAGGTGACATTGTCAACCGGCCCAGCAAAGGCCGCGTAAATCACGAAGTTGAAAGGGGAAGACCGGGAAGACGATAGAAGATGAACAGAAGATGAACTGTTCTTAATTTCTCATCAATTTGTTGAGATGAGGATAGATGAGGCGTAATGACTCATGACTGATTTTCGACCTTTACAGTATCGAGGCTTTGTATTAAACCGAATTGAACCTAGCAACTCAAAGCGATCTCAACTCTTTTTGTTTGCCCTTGATGACTTTTGATGTCAGGGTTATGTGCGACCTACAGAGTACAGCATCGCAACCTTTGGGTCACAAAACGAGGCAGGCACACCGGGTTCGCAGTTCAGTCCCTATGCTCCTGTGCTAGAACTGAAAGCTCGAAATGGCAGATGCAAAAGTCATTTGAAATTGTGTGGTATTGTCAGCATCCCTGTGGCAGAATCTTGCAAGCTCATAGTACTGACTGATCGGTTAGTTCCTAAAAAACCTTTGGCGGCTGCCATTTCGGCTCACTCTTTCAGCACCTGGCGGCTCATCCGTCAGGAACGAAATCAAGGTGTAGAGATCAGTGCAAATCAGGTGGCAAAACTCTGTTAATGTCTTTTGCAGACTGTTACCACTACCCGCTGGCCACAACCAGATATGACCAGGTTGATACTGTACACACATGTTCTATCGTGTTCCAGTGTGCTAGTTGGCTGAATCAGCTCAGATTCTGTATGCTTAGATCATCAATTGATAAGGCTTCCACCTGAAACAGAGTCAGCTTAGCAGCCTTGAACTTTGCCCGATGGCTACGGCCATGGCGAAGCAGATTGGATGTGTCATAAGTCAGGGGGTCTCAGAACTTTGCTGAACACACCTGGGGTGTAGGTCAAAAGTGGGTACCTCAATAATTAAATATATTAAATACAAAATAAATCAAAACAATGAACGTATATGAACATATACTAAAATCCGTGGTCCCAAAGGGATTAAATTTTGATGCATCCCCACCTGGACATGTCATGGGCGTATTTTCTCTGGGGAAAGGGAGTGTCTCAACCAGGTTTTGGGACATGCCCTAAGGCAGACGGGCTTGCTGCTTGCGGCAGCTAGTGCTGCCCCTTTCCAGAGGTAGCTGTTGGGGTCATGCTGACGAGAGGATGCGAAATGGATCCATACTATGGTTTTTGGTGGTTTTTGTATGTTTTTGTCCCATCCAAATGGATTTGCACCGCATCACATACGCAATTGGTAGGCTGAAGTCAACTTCTGTACTGTACTTGATATAATCGTTTTTGTTGGCCCTTTGTTGCCTTCAAGGCAGATTGGGCCTTTGTCGAAAGTCAAGAGTCCACTGCAGAATTTGCCAGGCATGCCATGTTCCAGAGCATTCTCATCAGGCGATGGCTTGCACTGGGTATTTGGTCAGTGATCCAGGGATATCCAGGGCAGGTGTCGTTTGCAAAGCTTTGAGTGGTCATGACTTTTGTGGCAGAATGGGCATTTGCTGCATTTGCACATGGAGATGTATCGCGATACTTTGGGAATGGTGTTTTTTTATGTTTTTTTGAGGTTGGTGTTTGCAAGTTTGAACAGAAACGCCGAGACAATCCGAGACATATATCATATATCATTGATATCATATGAATAGTTTGCCATATTGTGTCATGGACAGCTGCATGTTTGAGGATCACCAAACCTCGAATTCCACCTTGACAAAAATATACTGCTATTGGCATGTTGTAATCCAGGTGAATGATATCATCATGAGCCAAGGATGAAATCACATGCAACCAAGATGCGAAGCAACCATATTCCAGATCAAATACGTTTCCATTCAGAAAACAAAACACGTGTAAACAATTCCAAACCATGGAAAAAACCATATCAAATGAGGATTTCCAGTTTTCCAAACCATTCCAAACCTATCCACATTGAAAAACTTGCAGGGATCCTTCCCTGCTCCACAGGTGATGATGGTTTCCGTGCTCAGTGCGCTAGCCCAGTGTTGAACAGCGACATGGCGGTTCCAGGTTGCCTTGGGATGCCCGGAAGCAACTGGATTCATCGGACAATTTGATGACTTGAAATTTCTTGAACTTCTCCATTTCTATATATTTCTATCATTTTCTCATATAGATATGATATGTTATGATATTTTCATATATATGTTCTCAATGATGTTCGCAGGTATTTTCGCCATGTTTCCTGCAACTTCTCCAAATCCCCACGCGCAAACCACACGGAAAACGAGGCGCCACGAAGGCAGCGCCTCGGCGGCGGCAGCTTGCCCAGAGGCACATCATTACAAAAAAAATATAGATTTTAGATGATTATAAAATATTATATATATAGTATTTTTTTATTATATATTATATAGAATATTCTAGATATTATAGTACCGGTTTTCCATAGATTATCCATAGATTGTCCATTTTTGGCTCATTTGGATTTACGACATGGACATGATCAGGAGGAAATAATCTTGGTCTTAAAAGGCTTCAGTAAGGCACTTCTGCCACAACGTTTGACCGTTTGTTGGCCACGGCTTCACCCCGTTGAACAGAAACTTGGAGCCACGATTACATCACAGAAGCGATTGGAAGACGTTTCTGTTTCTGTTTGAACCCCATTGTATGTATAATATATTTATACAGATTATATATATGATTATATAACGTTATCAAATTGTCACCATTACCTGATTATCCTCATTGGGGGATAGGCTGTCAACATTGGGGACACGATGGGGCCAGGATGAAGAGGACCTTGCAGGAATGCGAGTTGGTGCCTTACGGATGATGCAACATGGCGTCCCTCGGCGATGGATGCTGTGGTCCTCCCAGATAATCCCAGATACAAACTGGATACATCATGATACATCAAGGAGTTATGGGTTATGACACTTATATGATGATTAAGTGTTTCCCCACACTTATGCACCGATGGAGGATTGACAGAAACTTTATGAAACTTTATTAAATTTTCATGAATTTTCAGTACTTCTGGAAAAAGTAGTGGCTAATATACCCGTTACTGGATGTTCACGACGCAGGGAACTCATTTCATATTTGCTTTATCTTCCTTTTACCTCCTCATAATGTCCTTGTATTTCACCAGATATCTTTGCTATCACCCTGCTGCCACTGCGGAGCCAGGCTGGGCGCAGCATTGCTGGCAAAGCCGGATCCATTCCGCGACGGCGTCCCAATTGGGTGGCGGCCAACCTGGAGGACTTTGAGCGCCGAGAAGCACCTTACGATACGTATCCTATCGTATCCCTTTGCCAAATCCATCCAAATCCGTGAAATTCCTAAAACTGCTTTGTTCTTCACAGCTGTAGCATCAAGCAATTTTTGGACCTCCATTTTGATTCTAGAGAAACTGAATGCGTTGGAGTGCCAGCTGCAAGTTGGTTCTGCACAGGACCCAACAAAAGAGGCCAGCATAATAGTTGGGAGACTGTGGAAACAGCTGGCCTTGTGGTGCTCAGAGTTTCGCTTCCAATGGACACTGTCAAGTTTGGTCACAAGTTTCGCATTCATTACCATACTGTATCACTCGTCATCCCACAAAGTGTTCAAAGGACATGCACTGACTGACACACAGAGTTGTCAGATGCCTCATGAATCGTCCTGTGTGGTATCCAGAGCAGGTCAGACGGTCCAACATCGACGAGAGACACTTCTTGACCAACGATGGGGCGGAAGGAAAGACCATCTTCGAACGGTCTCGAAGTGCTACGAGGACAGGGAAGAGTTGGCGGAAGGGACTTCTGTCTCCCAACATCTCCCAACACATCCTTTGCTGACACACAGTATCAAACTTCAAGTAGATTTTTGGTCAGAGACCGTGAGCCGCAGAGTTTGGTGTGTTGATTGCTGGCCTCTTGGGACAGGAATCGGCTGCAGCGCAGTGTGGTTGCAGCAGCAGAATATCGAAACAATCAACAGGGACCAAAGTCCCAGGTGTTGGGAAGCTTAGAGGTCCCGTGGTGAAGGGATTGGCAAAGCCGGCTCCAATGGACCTACCAAATAAGTATTCCAAAAGTTGTTTCGAATGTTAAACCCAAATCATCCCAAATCTATCCAAATCTTGTCTCCTTGCCACAGTCATAGGTGTATCAGTGTATCATTTCAATGTAGTGAGCGGATGTCAGTGGTTCATTTCGGGTGAACTGAAGGATTGCATAGAAGACGCATGGCTTCCAGATGCTTCCAGTGACTTCAGACTTTGTTTTCGATGCATCAATCCAGTAGAGATGTTGAGAATCCTTGAAGCAAATAGGATCAAATAGGAACAGCAAGATACGGTAAGGCATGAAATTTCTTCTACACAAAATTTGGGAATGGACTTCCCCTAGTCAATTCTTTAAGGGGGTCTTTGCTGAGGTCCGGAAGTACCACATCCATGGAAGACAGTCCCTGGAGTTTGGTTTAGATCGAAAGATGAGATCCGGACTCGTCCTTTTGTTATTGATGAGAAATTCATGTTTTATTGATCTTTATTGTTTTTCGTCGTTAACTTTAAAGTGCAAGAAATTATTCTTGGCAACCACTATAGGATGTGCAAACTGTTTTTGTCTTTATACTTCAGTCAGTCGTGTCGGCATTTTGTTGAAAAATGCACGTCCCGCCGCATTATCCCACATCCAATCCAATTGTTTCGCTTCAACAGTCTTGAAATGACATGATTCCAAGGAGATTTGGAAGAAATTGAGCAAGATGTGGAAGAACAGATTCAGATTGCCATTGCCAATGGAGAGTTTGACAACATCGAAGGCTAGAGCAGGGAGACAAAACATGCAGTATTTGCACATTTCTAAGCCAAACAGAAACATATTGAGTTGAGTGGTGTGGTGAGACTCGCTCATCAGGCAAAGGAAAGCCTTTGAAGAGCAGCTTGCTGGGCAATGCTGACAATCCCTATTTGGACCGTTCTGGGTGTTTCTCTTTTGTGTGGCCAAAAAGCGGATATCAGCATGAGACCAACTCCAACCATCACTTGCAGCAGGGCCTATTTGGGATCCCAAGTGTGCAGGTTTCTAGGATGAGCATCCTAGAAATTTGGATCCTGGCAGGACCAAGCGGATCGTGTCGGCTACGGCTTGCTCCAGAAGCATGGTTTCGCCCCGGAGCTCTGAGGGTTGCGCCCTTTTGGACGTGAATGTGATTCCTATAGAATTCTACTGTGCTGTGCTTGGAACAGGACAATCTATTAAACTGTTCAAGCGAAGTACATGTCTGATATTGTCTGATAGTTTCCATAGATTCCTTGATTCTTCCTATAGCCTATAGACATCTATAGACTCCATACATCTCCATACTATGTATACACTATGTAATACACTATGTAAACATAGGCCATGATAGGCCTAAATAGATCATTAATGATCATTATAAATCCAAGATCTGAATCAAGGCACCGCCAGGAGTGGATCGAGCAACAGAAGCGGATCCACAGTGACCTGGAGCAGCACGTCAAGGAGCTCTCGGACTCCTGGGCCGCCAGCCAATTTGAGCCAACACACGCCTGGGTAGCGCAAAAGGACGGGGACTGCGGTGAAAAGCTGTGGTAAATTGATGTAAATTGAAGGATGATGTCAGTTTCACTCCCTGAGTCAGCATGGATAATATATGATAGTATAATAATATGATAGAAGCTTCACTCAGAGACCCCACCACCAGACCAACCCTACCTTGGTGACCAATATAGTGGCAGGACCGATTTCGGCAAAAGATGGCTGCTCTCAACAAGCGCGTAAGAGACTACAATCTCAACTGTCCGGTCAATGCCCAAATGCTCCTCTTCGATCCAGTTGAGGAGGCAGATGGCAAGTGGTCAAACTAGTGACAGCCAGTGACAGCTGTGATTGGAGGATGATTTTGAAGGTTTGGAGTTGGAATCCACCCAGTGATTCAATTGATGTTTCTTTTTTTCCACTTCGCATGGAATTTTGTTGCAACACGCAACTCAATCTTGGGACACTTCGAAGTGAAATGGCTTGTTGATTTCATGTCGAAGTGCCAATGGCAGTACTTGGAACCTGGCACTATCTGGCACTCACATTTCCCATGAGTTCTGTGTTCTGTGCCACTGTGACGTGGTATCCTTGTGGTAGCTGTGCAGATTGATCAGATTGTACAGGCCAGACGGGCAAAGCGAGAAGCTGAAGCCAGACAAGCGAAGGCTAGGACATCCCAGCGGATGGAGGTACTAAACTTAGTAAACATGACAGGGGGAAGAGCACATCCGGATATTTTGAAGCGTTTCATATCGTTGAAGTGACTTGTGATATATATGATATATATGATATATATGATATATATGATATATATATATGATATATATATAATTTATATAATAGATATATAGATGTTGGATCCCCATGTAGCTGAGATTTGAACGGCTGGGCCCTTTTAGCAAGAATGGCAAAGCAACAAGGAGATGACAAATGCACACGAGATTTGTTGGAAGGCAATCGAGAGGAGTGAAAGTTATTGATAGGGGATGATAAGAATTTGCCTGAAAATAGAATACCCCCAAAATCCCTTGGTTAAGCTGGGCCATGTTGGGTCAGTTTCCTGTTGAAGTGACAGGTGTCTGCCCCAGCGCTGAACACAGGCTGGCTACGGCACAAACTTGAAAGGTTGTAGCGAGGTTTGCTTCACTCATGGAAGAAATATAAAGATTATAAAGCAAAGGCTGTAGTCGCATTTCTCCAAGAATAAATCTTACGTTTTGCACTGGATAAAATATAGGCATGCAATTTATCCATATTTCAGTAGAATGTTGCCTGGTCTTTTTTGAGTTGCTTAATAGTGTATCCCGGCCAGGTATCGCCATCAGTGGCGCCCGTCAAAGCGCTCTGCTGCGGGAGGTTCGGGGGTGGCCCCATGTTATGCATCCATTAAATTCTGAAGATATGTTTCATGATGTTTAATGTATAGGCTGTATAGGTTGATACTATATGGCGATTCAATGCATGTTTACATGTTTTTTGATTTACACATTGATGATCAATTGGTCATGGATTGGTAATCGATGGTTGATGGATGGTTAATGGCTGGTTGATGGATGCTTATAATCGATGGTTGACTGGGAACTACTTCAACAATCCATTCACATTTAGGCATCCATGAATCCATGAGCCATACAGGCCATACACGATCCATCCCTGAACCATCCCCTCACCATCCCTGATCAGCAGGCGCTGTTTTCCCGATCTTCCACCAGGCTCGGTGCACGTGGGCTTGCAACTGGTCAATTGCATTGCACGGGAAAAGAAGCTAACGGAGATAACCATGCCAGCTTCAAGTCTCAACACGGCATTCAGCAATGACTGAATTCCAGAACACCTACCCAAAATCATATTCAATAATTCTTCACGTTGGCAATGGAAACTCCCTGATTTGCAGCTGGTTCACCCATTTGAAACCCTGTTTATCTCCCAATAGCCAGCTTGAATTGCCAGATAAAGCCAACATTACATTGCTGGATAGATATGGATAGATAAAAATATGATAAAATGGCTTCTGAAATAAAACTGCACTTAGCCCAGAATTCCCCAGGATGCCAAGGCCCACATCTTCCTAAGGCCTCCGGGATCAGCGCCGCAACGCTCCGTGTGGTCCAGGACGGTCATCTGGGTTGAAACATCTGAAATAGATTGGTCCATATATATGTCTATACTGTATGTATAATACTGTGTATATTTGTGTATATATATATTATATTATATATGATCTCATTGATTCTTGAAGTATGTCACACCATTGTAAACTGTTCTGATCCCCAAGCAGTCTCAGAGTTTGGTAAATATGCACATGCATGTTTCTGATAGAGTTCCACGGCAGCACGAGCCGTTTTGTTTGCAGGATGGCAAGTGCCTTCAAGTTTGGAAGCTGAGAGAACGATTACCTGGTAAGTGCTTTCCCTGTAGAATCCTGCACGGAAGAGGAGAAATGCAAACCCATTTGAACTGAGAGGGTAGGATTTGACCTGGCAAGTCAATGAATCATGGCAGCAAAGCTTGCCTGAAGCCCGAGGCCGTGCGCCTGTTTTTCGCAGCAGCTTTCAAAGACATTGCTGCAAAGACCAGCATCCGAAGTTTCCAGAAATCATCATCGTCAAAAATATCCGGTTGTGCTCAGCTGCTCATTCCACTCAGCTGTCACCTGTCAGTCGCGACCGCCAGGGGGGCCCTGCTGCAGCCCCGCCGCCCGGACATCGGAACTATTGCTCCTCCTGCAATGCGGAGATCATGCCAGATGCCCGGTTCTGCCGGATGTGTGGCAAGAAGTTTGAGGCACACTGGAGCCAAGCTGGAGACTGGGTGATGCATGTTTAGACAATTCATGGGAGGTGCAGCACTGGTGCAGCAATAGATGACTGAGTTATACTTAGTTACTAGATTCTACCAGTTAGTTTTTGGTTCCAGTGTTCAAGTAATTGTGTTTGAAAAGAATGACCAATAGCAAAATGAACAGCCCCACTCACCCGAAGGAGCCTCAGTTCATTCGCGTTGATCCAAGAGCTGAACCTCATTTGGGTTTGTCTGAAAGTAGAGTACCCCTAAAGCCTAGAACCCAATGAATGATAATATTTTTTTCCCAGTAAACTGCCATATATAACTGGGCGATCAATATATATACATATATATATATACACATATATATATATATTCATCTATATAATATTCCCCATTTTCAGAAATGGTGCAGCGCCGGATTTGCCAGGGTTTAGAGCAAACCTTTTGAGCAGCCGCTGGGAACAGTAGGCGTCAGACGAGACTGGGCGCACTGTTGATGATGGAAGGATGAGGTGGACTTAACTAAACCCTGCTGAAAAGCCACGCGCGGTCTGAATTTGATTGGATTATCTTCGATTTATAATCTACAATTAATATAGTCGATATTTATATTAATACAAATACAAGTACAAGTACAACTCAACATGCAGCACAAGTGATTCATTGAAGTCGTTATAAGTCTTTGCCCTTCCAAGTGTTGCAAAATTGCAGAGTTTAGACTTAGCAGTAACTGCAGGGATCACCTAGATCCCGCACAAGCAGAGCCAAGTGTGAATGATAGGGGTCAAAGTATACCCCCAGATGGTAGGTGTCAGATTGTGGTACACGTACAGCCATTGCCGCGTGTAGATTATAGATCGCAGTTTGGCGGTCGTTGCCGGGTGGAGCAGAAAAAATGGTGGGATGTTTTTTTTGCAACGACTGCCAATGGAGACGCAGGGTTGCACAAAAACTCCAAAAACATATCACTTTGGTTTGTCAAGAGCTGAGATTCCAATACAATGTCGTGTTACTGTACTGTAGTTCATTTGTGGAACCCTGTGATGGTTGAATGCTGACAAAAGCTGCAAGACGCAGTGCGAGTCAAGAAAGTGGAGCTGATCATCATTATTTGATTTGGCTTGGATCATCACTGTCGTAGGTTTAATCATGTGGTGACCGTTGGTGATCAAAGGAAGCCAGTGTTTTGTGCTAATTTCTTGGATCCAATCCCATCCCTCGCACCAGCTCGTGACTATGCTTGACTAGGTATGTACTGTTCACGGGTGTCCATCCACTTGAGCCAGGTAACACTTAGTCAAACATATTCAGGCCTTGTTTGTTTGACTATATAATATGACTATATAGATTATAAAGATCTCTAAAGTTTAATTTGAAGGTGACAAGGACCGGGTCCTTGAGATTGATTTGCCCATACTGTTTTGTCAGGCAATGATTGCAACACTGCCATTTGCCAGATTGGCTCAGAAATTGGGGTTCCACACAAAGAACCAGTAGTGCTGTCTGGTCAGCAACATTGATGTGTTTGATTCTAGATGAGTCGAACAAATGAGACAAACATCTCCGATCATCTCCGTTTGTTTGAATAAATTTAAGCCGCTTGTTGTTTCAGGTTTGATGTATCTTGGCTTGATCCCTGCAATTCAACAAACCTATGGTGTGTTGGAACACTGCCACAGAAACAGAGAGCACCGGAGGTTCTTCGTCATGTAGCTCCACTGCAGATGGTCGGCCTATGGCTCGTTCCTTTTGCTGTGCCTCTCAGCGATGGCTATTTTGTTCAGGTGTCAGCGTCAATGCAGCGAGTCGCAGTGCACATGCTTGTGCCCCATAACAACGGATCAAGTCAAACCCCCATGGTGATCCGGAACGTTTTTGTTGGTCCAAATCCTCTGTGCCCTGCATCATTCTTAAATACATGAACCAACGATTCCCCCCTAGAATCAAGGACTGTGCTCAGGGAGGGAGCAACAAAAACGCTGCAGGTGCCAGGGGAAAGCAATGAAAGCTTGGCCCAGGGCCGCTGGCCGGGAGCAGCAGCAGATGCCTGTTTGGCTTGGGCTGAAGGTGAACCAGGCCGGAAACTGATCTTAGTAGATCTTATATGATCGTATATGATCGTATTGCTGACAACATGCAACAACCAAACAAGTATGAGGTTTCAATGGGTTTCAACCTTTGCCAGCCATCACATGGCAGCTATATGATATGACAATATATGACATCAATGTTGTGGTTGCATGTGGTTGCTACATGTTGCGACCAGTTGCCTACATCGCTTGTATGTTCCGCATGGAGTCACCAAGGCTATGAGCTGCGACGAATCACCACCAGGAGGGCCAAATTCTTCCCGGAGGCGCGAAAGGAACTCCTGCGGAAGGCTTCGAGTTGGACGGTTCTGCCGGAAGCTTGGCCGAACTTGGCATGTTGCGGGCAGGTTGTGTCAAGGGCTTCATCTCCCTTCTTTTTGTATCCTTCTGCTGTGTCATGTTTGTTGAGGTTTCTTGGGGCGAAATGATACCTACTAGCAAAGATACATGAAGATACTATGGAAATCTAAATGCTCCACAGAGGCAGGTTTGTTGGAGTGCCACGAGATGCACACCTCAGGACTGTCCAGCAACCAGCTGGACAATACGTTTGCTGAACGCATCTGTATTTGCAGATCGAAATTCCGAAGGAGAAGTGGAATTGGCAGATGTTATCCAGGAAATCCTGTCGTCAGGCGAAACAACCATGCTACAAACTGTGTCTTCCCGTTTGGCTTTATTTGGTTTACTTGGCCATGCCGGGCGAAGGAAACGTTCCTTCCGCGGCATGGGAGCTTTGTCCCCTGTGATTTGGGACGTCTTCACAGAGTTGCCGCATTGGTCGTTGCTGCAACGACAGCTGTGGGCTTCCATCCGCTCACGTCGGCCCTTGCCGTTGGGTCCGGCCATCCTGGAATTGTCCGGTGCAGGTAGCGATCCGCTGCTGCAGGCTGTTTTGTTGCTGACTTCCGCGCAGGAGATTCGGTTGCGCTCCGGCGACATTTTATCAGCCAGCAGCATTTTGGGGGAGGTCTCATTGTTGGTGAGCCGCGCAGCAGGAGTCTTGGAGCAGTGGGTCACAGATGTGAATAAGGCAGAGATGGTAAGGGGACTTCGAGATTGGCCGGTGGTGCAATTGCTGGCAGACTTGGAGGTCTCCGATCTGGCTGAACTGCAAGCCATGGGACGGGACGTCCAAACTCTTCAACAAGTTCGATTTTTGCCTTCGCCAGATGCAGCTTAGCAAAGAATGGTATGATCAGGTGTTTTTCTATTATGTTTATTTATTCTTCAGTCGGTTAGTTGAACTTTGATCAGGGCCCTTTTGTAAGCTGCAAGTGTCCAGTGTCAGTGTGTTCATGGCCAACAAACAACATACAGAAATCAACTATACTATACAGGTAGCTATCAGTGATTACAGGGTAGAGTAGAGAAGAGCAGAGTAGAGTAGAGAAGGGTAGAGTAAAGACGAGTAGAGTAGAGTAGTAGACCAGAGTAGAGTAGAGTCAGTAGAGTAGAGATGGGTAAAGCAGAGTGGAGAAAAGTATATAGAGTAAAGAAGAATATATTAGAAAAACATGAGAGCCCCAGATCCCTACTCACGCAGTGGCTGCATACAGGTGGTTCCGAGCCTGGTGCTTCCGTACCGAGAACCCCTCAGTGATCATGACACTTGATCGCGTTGATTTTGTTGGGTGCTGATGTCAGCTTTCTCTGAAAGTGGTGGCTACCATTGGCCATTGGCTACCTATAAAGTGGCCATTGAATGGGCGAAATCGATGATTCACTACGGGATTTGGGGACTTTCCCAAAATTGTCAACTGCATGACTGCACATGGCTGTGCATAAGTACAAGGTTGGCTAACCTTAGAGAAACTGCTGCCCTTTTCACCAAGGATCGAGACATTGGGCGGTTCCATTGCACCACTGACTTTTTCGCAGAGGTGGAGTACTGGATACGCGAGAGCAGATTGATTGCACTAATCTGCGATATTCTGCACTGCAACCCACAGGAATTAAAACACCAGAATAAGAATAAGACGTTAATAATTAATAATGGTTTATATAATAATGTTTAATATGGATATTGCGTGATAGATCATGCTAGTACACTACATCAGACATGACATGTCGTATCATTTTGTTACTTTAGATTCTTCTGGTCCCATTTCTCAACGGACCTCCACATGGTGAGTACCTTGCTGCAGCTCTTCACGTGCTGACCGTGGAAACTCTGCAAGGTTTGCCAGGAGATCGAATGGTGGCAGTGGAGGTGCCGCAGCAGCAAATGCGGAACACGAGTTTGCAGTTAACTCCATAGTCCATAGATGTCCATAGATGTCCATAGTGTATAACAAACGGATTAATGGATATAAATGGGATTAAATGGGTAAGAACGTGTAGAACGGGATGCTAGGGACATATTAAAGCTTGATGTTTGGTTTGTGCTTGAGTGCATATTCTTGGAACAACTTGACTTTGCAGACCCACTTGATCCATTCTTGATCCATTGTTTTCTGATGTTTTCTGTATTTTCCCATACTGTAGTTCCACTGAGATGCCTAACAATCCCCGGGGTGCCAAGGTGGCATGTTGGCTTCCAGACTGCTTGGTGTGGGCCGGCCATCGTCTGGGCGGTCGCATTTCAGCTGCTTGCCTGGAGGCCCTACTTCAATGCCTTCGATTTGTTGTACATGTTTGTACACTATGATGGACATTGAGGGACTATATGACTATATGATAAGACTATATGAATCTATATAAAATTTGGTGATATTTGGTGGATTGTTTCAGACACTGATGTGAAAAACCCCGGGATGATGATCCCACACCTCCGTTCTGAAGGGGTTGAAATCAACCGGTTGAAACTGCTGACACGTGCTCATACCCCATGCTGTTTTCCAAACATGTTAGTTTTCATGTAGGGTTGACATCCCCTGCATGGTAGCCACTGAAACTCAGGCCCTAGACTAAGGGTAGACG
>Ga0126342_10010489_pt1 | contig 16578 bp, 18 predicted proteins | sample Cyp1metagenome_FD_92528 | JGI IMG/M metagenome (GOLD analysis project Ga0126342, IMG submission 92528) | Coral microbial communities from Lord Howe Island, Old Settlement Bay, Australia - Cyphastrea 1 metagenome | ecosystem: Host-associated > Invertebrates > Cnidaria > Coral ... | reverse complement strand
TCCAAGGCACAAATGTCTTGAGATTTCAAAAGGGGCAGCTTCACGCATGCCAAGGATGAATTTGGATATGTGAAATGTCAATGCAACTGACATGTATGTGCAAAAAGACAGGGGAAAACAGCAGTGCCAGTCCTCGAAATTCTTCCAAATGGTTGACAGAGCTTGAAAGTGACATGGGCAGGAAATCTTGCGCCAACCAAACCCATCACCCATCATCAATCCCCAATCCAAGCCATGCTGCCGGCGCCAGGTATCGCTTGTAGCTGGCTGTGGCTGGTGCTGTTTTCGCCCGAGTTCACGAAGTTCACGTCTTGGGAGACGCGCTGGACTGGGGGAGGTGCAGAGTGTCCTGCCAGGTGGTTAATAACGGTTGATCATCATATGTTCCATTTAAAAAGTATCAAACAATTGCAAGTTCATCGGGCATCCCCCATATTCAGATGTCCATATAACGGTTGGTATTGGTTGGTAGTTGATGAGGGTTGCCAGCAGGCAATATTATAAAACTAATTGGCTGCCTTCAAAGTGCAAAGGACTGATTGGTTCAGGACTCATTGAATCTCACTTTGAAATACCATTTTCTGTCACAAAGCAATCATCAAATGGCGTCTGCTATTCCGTTGCAATAGAGTGCGAGGCTGAACGTTTCTGGGCGAAGAAATTGCCAAAGTTTCGGGAAAAGGCTCAGAGTCTAGGCCTGGCAGAAAGATTTGCGAATGAAGTGAGGAAAGTCGAACGGAGGAGTATGCACAATATATATATAATATATGTATATATATATGTATACACACGATAATACGCCGTACATACACATACACATACACATCATCATATGCAGATTGCATGTTATATGTAATTTTCTATAATGTGTTTATGTAAACAGAAGCAATGCTGGTGCTGATCCAGTGTCCAGAGTGATTTTGTACCAGTAGCCCTGCAGTTCTAGGTGAAAAAAGACTGCTTCGGACGATGCAAATCCTCTCACTCTTTCTTGACTCATGTCTAGCAACAGAAGCACATACAGCCTCTACAAGGGTTTGTCTCAAAAATGGGGATGCCATGTCAATTTTATGGCACTTCGTTTTTTTTTCTTCAGCCAAATGCTATGTTGCCATGTACTTTTCCAGGTTTTTTTGCCTTGTCACAGCTTGCCTTCAGGTGTGCCATATCTTCCAGAGCCAGGGACATTGCCGAGCTGGGCTTCACCAGTCATTGCGACTTGGCTCACCAAATGCACCACGTCGGACGCAGGGGACTGGCGGAACTGGCGGAACTGGCAGGTGGTACCGCACCAAGTTCAGCGAGACCTTGAGCAACTTGAGTACCTCGTCGCTCGAGGCACGGCGAACCGGGGACCGGAGACAGCGTGTCGAGGTCATTTGAAGAGGTAAGCACAGGTAAGCTATAAGATCTAATAAGATCTAATAAGATCTATAAGTTTTATTCATGAAGTCAACAGACTCAACAGACTCAAAAGACTCAACAGACTCTACAGACTCATTTCCCATGAATATGGGCATCATGGGCCTGTTTTTTTTTTTGTCTGGCTTAGTCCATGGCATAGAGATCTTCCATGTCGCCTGAGGCGTGCTGAATTCGGAGCTGGAGAACTATGTGGCTGAGTTCGCTTTGCCGGAGTTTCAGCTGGCCTTAAAGGTGGTGAACCAGGCAGATGGAGTCAGATTTTTTACAGAAAGAAAATGATGACCTGGGCCATTTTGTTCCTGACTGAGATGTTAGACTTTACATGATTCTCATATATTCTCATAGATGTTAATGATCACATGAGATCACTTTTTCTACTTTTTCTAATGGATATTTTTGTGAGATGGTTTTTGGATCTTTGGATATCTTTGGATCTCGCCTCTCACCAGACCTGTGGATTGCATCAGTTGGGCCAGGCCCTTGAAGGCACAAGCGATGACTCTGCCGTCATGGAGCCCAATGAGCATTTGGCCGTCTTCTTTGGTCTCTATGGCAGGTACGAAGCACATCGAAGCACTGACATATTGAACAGAAATCTGACATATGTCAACTATTGTCAACTGAGGTGTCCATGGTTTGAGTTCTCGATGTATCTCGATGTGTGTTTTTCGGCATTCTGCGTCGATGTCTCCAGTGCGGTGCTCATGCTGTTTTTGCTGATCTCAGATGGAACGGTCCAGGCTTTTGCACCTGCATCCCGGTAAAGCCATGAAGACTGACATCATCAACCCACAGATTAACTTCGAAGCCGTGCAGACAGAGTTCAGGAAAAAAAGGTGGGCCCTCTGCCTGGTTGACATGGTTGACAATCAAATTTGGGTGCATTGATTTTGGGACACCATCGACCAGCGCAGGTTTAGTTACTTAGTACCTGCTTGAAGACCCCTGCGCCAAGGATACAAGCATGAGCGAGTGATATCAAGTCAAGTCTGTTTGCAGAATTTCCTCGTTCCTGAAACAGCGACAGCAGTCACCCCGATCTGTTCCAGGCACCGCGTGGTGGTGATCGATGACTTCTTCTCGGAGGAAGGGCTTCAGGAGCTGCGGAATTTTTTGCTCGAGTCGACCATGTGGATGGACGTGAAGCGAGGCGAGGCCACTGACATCCAACTGGAGAACAACGGGACACCGTTCCGAGCACCCTATAGGGGTTACGGATGGTTACGGATGGTTACGGGGATGCGAGTCATAGTCGTTAAGGATCGTTATTGGGGGCAAAACATCACAGACTCTTCGCATTCGACGTGAGATAGCCTTCAGGCTATGTGGGCGCTTACTTACACACGGGCTTTGCTTCACCTTTGGTAGCACAGGTCGAACAGGAGATTTCCGCGGTTGCAACACGTGGATGTAACTTGCGGAAGCCTTTCCAGCGTCCGATGAATACATTACCATTAACATTGCATGGCCGGGTCAGCTGGTGTGGTATGAGTCGGGAAAAAATAACTCAGAAGAGGAAGCATAGATCATTTTAGTGGCCCACATGAGGAATTACCCCTTCCGAAGGAGATTCGGCGAAACTTCGCAGATCTTTTGGAGGGCTTGGTGCTACAGTCGCTCGGATAACACAGCAAGCATTTGAACAAGTGTTTGAACCATGCTTTTTTTCCATTTCTTTTCTAGCGAAAAATGATGAAACATGCACCATGTCCTCATGTCATCATGATATCCCATGATCCATGGCACCTCGTAGTGTTCCCAGGAATGCCTGGGCTTATATGTATGATGGCAACTTGCCTGGCATCGGAGCCCATGCTGACGACTCGCAGCTGCAAATCAACATCTATGTGACGCCCAGCGAGGCGAGGATCGGGTGAAGGGACCATGTGGAATGTACTGGTACTGGTAGGAGACGCTCAACATGCCCGACATTTTTCATCGAAATTGAAACATTCATTGAAACACCCTAAATATCCCTAAGCCACGTCATATCACATGGTATTCGCAATGACACAGTTCAGTTTGCAGGATCATTCATTTTTCCTGCCCCGAAGCCCCGGAACCCTTGAGGCCAACCTGTGGACATCAGATGCCACGTTGCCTTCTGGTGGACTGGTGTTGTATGGCGTTGGCCCGCCGAAAGAATGGGGCTTTGAGAAATACAACAGTGAGAGTAAAAACTCTCAGATACAGGACCTCTCCGATGATGTGAGATTATTGAGATTGGTGATATTTAAGGAGATGTTTGGCATGATTGGAATGGGGGCTGTGACTCACCGTGATATTATGAACATCCATGATTGTCATCTACTGGTCAACTACTTGAAGTTACTGCTGCTGTCGTGTAATACTTTTCTCTAGCTCTACACATTGTCGGGTCATGTTGGGTCAGTTTGCTGGCACACTTAGCAAGACCCCTGTGCGAAGGAGATTCTTCAGAAGTCTGACTGGAATCTGACTATTCCATATCTTCAAAACAGAGCAGCACCTTTGCTGAAATGTATTGTCGCGCATTGTAAGTTCAGATATAAATGATATAAATCAGGTCAGCATTTGAGAAGCTCATGAGTTTCAGTATTTTTGCGCGATGAGTCTTGCAGTTGCACAGATCTTGTTCGACTCGACCTACTTCCACAAAACTGACGAGATGCGATTCCGGGAAGGCCAGCTTTGGCAGCAACGTCTTGATGCATCCGCTGTTGGCTGCAGCAGTTTCTGCAGTCGTTCCTATCTGTGCATGAAAACTCGCACATGCCAAAATTTGAAATTGAGAAGCAGATAGTCAGACACTTCTTTTCTCTCAAAGTGTGTCATTTCTTTTCTGGTGATGTTTGATTTGTTTTAGGCTTCGAAATGTTTATGCTCAGTTACGATGTGATTGTCCACCCATTTTGGCAACACATAGTGATTTTGGCATTGGAGCTCAAAAAGTTTGACGTTTGCGTGCGACAACTTCAGTGAACCAAACGTGTGGCCGTTGCAGTGCCATGTGGCATCCCTTGCTATCCTTGCTGCAGGTTACACCAACCGACGGATCAATCTGACATTTTTATATGGTAGGCGAGAGAGGCTCGTTCCAGCACCAGCGGTAGCATAGTTCGGATAGTTCGGATAGCCTCTGGTAAATTCACATAGCGAACTGGAAAGATCCACCTTTTATAATGGGAAAATCCACTATTTCTATGGTCATTTTCAATAGCTACGTTAAATTACCAGAGGGTAGTTCGGATAGGTGTGTACTGCTGGGACCATTGGCGCCACAAAAGGGAGGCCGAGCTGCCCAGAGCAGACAAGACTCTGCTGGAAAGTTCTTCTGACGCATGGCGGATATGAACTCACCCTGAATCAATTTGTTTTCATTCCGTTTTGAAAAATGGCATTCTCCGGAGACATTCCAGTATGCATCTTCATCATGTTCATGGAGGTAGCTTTTGTTCATGTCAGAAGCTTTAAATTGTCGCTACAGATCTGCTCCTAGAGTAGAGCGGTCACGATTCTCGGATCGCAGGAGCGTTGTAATGGGCGCTTTGCCTATGAGGAACCCAACTCCCTTCAGAGCCGTTTCTTGCTTGAATCAGTCGGTCAGCGTTGGGAATGAACTGTCCGTCTTGCATTGCGGTGGTTGCATGTGGTTCTGTGGCATAATGGATATCGCCTACATTCGACTACTGTAGCTGCACTTTATAGTTCCCCTAGTCGCAAGACTATCCAATGGTTATCCAGTACTTGTATGTACTTGTAACAAGATTCCATAGCGCATGTCAATACTCGTATGTCGTCATGTCGTTTAAAATTACAGTTACTTTGCTTTGCACTTTGGAAACAGTGGAGCCTCTGAACATGTCAGAACGACCCTTGGATTTCATCAGCTAAACATTTGTTCAATGTGCACTGTTGTCAGTTTGCTTTTTGGCATACATTTTAAGGTCACATACCACGGCCAGATGTGGATTGCTCAGAGATAGAGTCAACTCTAGCGTGGTGCACGCGAGAGAGAGAGAGAGAGAGAAGGTTGAACAATGTTACTGTTTCTACTGATAGTTCTTTCGAGTTGACAGCTTGACTTGGTCAGCAGATGTTTGCAATGGTGACAAATTCTGAGTTTCTGCACTGCCCATCTGAAAATGGGGTTGATATACCCCCAAATGGCCATTTACAAGGGAACATGGTGAGAATCGGAATTGAGGGCAACCCATTTACCCACCCATTTGCAGCCTCAGTGACCGGCCAATTTGTTAAACTTTTCAGGTTCTGGAGATTATTGCGAAGCTACAGCCGCGAGACGACGACGACCCGCCGCCGGTGAAGCCGACTCTCAGTTTACTCCCTTCATCATCCGGAATTGCCAATTCTATCAATGAATTGGTGGTTGTTTCCATCTAAATCCTCTTACATAACAGATCATGACAGTCAGCAGCCCAGAATCGAAGATCATTATCGAATTTGGCCGAATTCCCCCATCGAACTGGCGCCAGGGATCATCGCCCTTGGCATCTGCGATGCTGGTCATCTCTCTTCTGTTGCTGTTCGTTGCAGCCGTGTTCGCTTTGCTGCAGAGAAGGCTCGCCATGGTTCAGCAGTGATGGAGTTTAGCTCTCCGGTAAATCATATCCCTTAGGCCCTTTGGTAAATTAAACCTAGGACCTAGCTTGAAAATGGCCCATCGATATTTGATTTACCTATGAAAAAGATGGTGATTTTCCATGGCTATGTCACTATGCCACTTTATCAGAGGGTAGATCTGGTTCTGCAATACGGTTGCGAAAAACCAAAAAAAGTGCCGCGCAGGAAGCAGATCCCTACCTGGACAGGTCCAATTGGAAGGCGCTTTGGAGGGCAAGCTTCAGTGCAGTTGCTGGTCTCCATGAACAACGAGACATACAGACTTTCTAGATCTTTCTAGTCTCTATATGTCTCTATGACTGCTGTGACTTTCTCAGATCCTATCAGACATGCGCAGCCAGACTTGTCGGAACATACAGGTTGTTGCAAAGACAACGCTTGGATTTCCTTCCCGTCGAAGAGGTCCAGACCTTGGAATAGAGATGTTCGATGCTTCGACATTACCTGTAGCCGTCGGCCATGGGTATTTTATGATATTTTGGTAAGGTAGACTTGGCAAATTTGGCTTGTATCAACTATCCAGGCGTCCATGTTGCAGTGTACATCAGCATGATTTTTGCCAGGTGAACCCCCTTGATTGGCTGGTTATATTATCCCCAACTGGTGGACATTGCTAAACATCATAGCTATATCCCCCATCTCATCAGCCATCGTCTGTTGGCACACCAATTGGTCCCTGATTGATTGGTCATTGTCAGATTTATATCTCCAACTAGTTGGTTATGGCCACAACATGCCACACATAACAACTATACGGTAACGACATTTAAATATGTGGAGGGCGGGCCAGACCGCAAGGCCCCGGAGGTAGTATAAAATACCAGTTCGTATATTTAAATGTAAGTGCAGTATGTTTAAATGAATTGGATTGCGTATGTTTAAATGGCTGGGCGGGCCAAGGAAAACTACCTTCCCGGAGGTAGTCTGAAATAGCTGTTCGTATATTTAAACACCCGCATATTTATATAAATGTAGTTACCGTATAGATATAGCCATATATTATATATTGTGCCACACATAACATCAATATAATATACATGTATATATAATCATAATTATATATATATACACTCTCTCTATATATATATATATCTATATATTATAATATATCTTTTCCACGTGGTTTTAAACAATCCCCAATGGTACCACAATTTAATGCAACAGATGATTATAAATATATATATATATATATATACATACACATATATATATATAAATACATGTATTATAGATTATAAATGATGATCATCCAATGGAATTGGCTGGAAGACAGGACTCGGTCTTTGAGCGCTTGGAGCTCGAGAGGGGCGGGCTGCACCTTGCGGGCCATGCGGAGGCCGCTGCGATGACGGTGATTTCTGAATGTAAACTTTTCAGGATCTGAACATTTTGAACAGTGAATTGAGAATATTCAGTCATTTCAGTCAGAGGAATTCACTGAATTCACCTTGTTTTTAACCTTTTTCAATCTGTTTACAGTATTTTTTTCCACATGAAACTTTTCGGTGCGGTGTCACTCTCGCTCTCTTTTTAACTGGAAGATCCCGTCAGCAGTGTAGGAGCTCTCTGCAGCTCGCCAAGAACAGGGAGAGGCAAACACATTCCGCGGAGGGGTCGGTGAATATCATTTGTTAAATGGTAGTTTGTATTAATGATTATTAGCAAAATATATTGATACATCAGATATTTGATATTGTTAGTATCTGGTTGCTCCCAGAATTCCAGACTGCTGATGAACAGTCTTTGGACTTTACGTGCCTGCACACCAATTGAACATATCATATAATCACAATGATGACAATAGTCAGAATATGTCACCTCGCATCACATCACCGTATATCAATGTGGATTTGTCTGAAAATAGGTTACCCCCAGATTTGATGCTTAATCATCATTAATCATTAACGGCCATAGATTTTTCATGATTTTTCCCTATATTTTCCCTACACCATATGGCCATATATTGGAGGCATACCCCATGATGCCATGGCAGGTGTCCGGAGCAGAAACTCCGGAGCACGGCATCCTGCCAAGTGCAGAGCACACAGCTTCAACCGGGGATCTGGAGCAGGACGTTCTGAGATGATCTGAGATTATTTGGAGCTGTTTTGAGATGTTTTGAGTGTAGCTGTTTTCCACACATGTGATACACCTGCTCATTGTTGGCCTCTAGTCCCCGTGATTGCAGGAGCTCATGTCGCCTGAGAGCCAAAAACTTGGCTAGCAAAAAAGACTGTTGCGCGCAGCTACTGGCAACTTGTGAAACTTGCTTCAATGCTTCTCACGCAGTGGATCTGCCGGAGACTGAATTTTTGGATGACATTCCACTTGGTATACATCTTGGCTCAAACAATTGGGAGGAATTGTCGAAGAAACATAACTGGTTGGCTGCCCAGGAATGGCCTTGCAAACAGCCAGAGATGATCTCTGTACCTATCGATCAAAGCCTGTTCGAATTCCCTGTGGTTCCTGGCTACCTGCTTAGCGCCGCCCGATGGACCTGGTGCCAACTGGGGATGTGGGAAGGCCTGAGCTTCTTGAGCCTCACCGTGGCAGAGGCGCCGTCACACACAAACCGAGTTTCTGCGGTGTAGCAGGTGTCACTTCTATATGTGTAACATAATATATACAAAATTATGTATAATATATAATATAAATATATATATATATATCTACACATTGTATACATTATACATAGATAATATTTAGTATATTTCAATACGATTGAATACATTTCTCGTGACCTGGTAGGTGGTATCTTAAGTCCCACAGTTCCACAAACTATTCCTGCTTCTCAGAGGTTAGGGCATTGTTCCAGACGTTGTCGCCGTCCGGGCGTGTTTCCAGGCAGTCAAAGCACTGCAGCAGCACAAGGCCAGATCAGATCTAATCTTCAAACATATTCCAAAAACAGGTGCAACGCTGCAATGGTTGGTAGAGCCTTTCATGCAGTCTCTTGGGGGATGAAATCGTGTGCTCTCTGAGAGGAGCTTTGAGATCTAGACTAGACTCCTCATGAAACAATTCAGTTCCTGATTTTCAAATTCATGTTTCCAATTTCTTTCCCAAAATTCATGGACGAAGAGAGTTGAAAAGAGGCTGAATGATCCAGACAGGCATGCAACACCTAGAGGGACAATGAAGACATCTGCTTAAACTCTGCGAGCCAGTCCTGCGAACGGCATGAAGTATGGAGCCGACGAGAATGTGCTGCAGCCCTTCGAATGGCCGGGACTTCAGCCGAGCAATTGGGGTGACTCTTACTGAAGAAGTTGAACAACCACGACCGTAAACTGGTTCAAGAAGGTTGCAGGAGGTTGGACATGGGGCGAACCCGGGAACAAAAACATACTGTATGCACATGACTTTCAAGCTTGCGGTATGTATTGTAGCACGTACCTGCAGCAACAATTTACGGAAGAGCAGCAGGTTCGAATTGACATGATCAACACGGTCCGTGAAGAGATGAGGGATCAGGCTGGGGGTCAGAAGAAAACGTCGCGCATCGTCGGATCTTTACACAGTTTTCATCAACGAGCCTTCGACGCAAATGTGGACTGCCCCAGTAGGACACCGATCTTGCTGCCTCAGCGCTGGCTCCAGGGATTCATTGATACTTTATTCATTATTTATTCATATTTGATATAGTTTAATATGGCAGTGTGTCAAAACCTTGTACCCCTGGTGAACATCAAAATAGCTGGTAAATGGATGTTCATCCCCCTAAAAATGGTATTAATAGGTATTGATCCATAGCCATATATTTAATCCAAGTTTGAAAAGAAATGCGGTAGAACATGGTAGAACAGCTTCATAACTTGCCACTCTCTCGATCTCTCTCGGCTTCAGCAGGTCACAGTGGTTATCCGCAGTCTTCAAGACTTAATGATCATGTCTGTCCGAGGCTTACATATCTTAGATGGCTCAATTTTCGAATCTTGTGAAGTGAAAAAGTAGCCCACAGCTACTGAAGATGTCAGAAACATGAGATCAGACAGCTTGTCAATTTTCTTTTGGGCAGAGCCTCCTGTGATTCTTCAGTCACTGGCAGTCACTGGTGCTGGTGGTGGGCTTTGGCTCCGTCTGCGAGGGCACCTTCCCTGACCCACAGGTGGGGAGCCCCAACAGGCGATGACGGCACGACTGTGACGGGCTGCGCAATGGGAGGTGAAACATGCGGCCGAGTATCCGGGGATGCAAAACTTCTTCCTGGAGGCGGTCAAGGGATGTCAGGCTGTTGTCAGGCTATTCTGGTTGGCGTTGAGATTGAGATGTGCTGAGTACCTGATTAAAATATATTAAAATGATTTCCACACTCAGAGAACGTCGAGAATGAAGTTGATAGAATAGGAAAGAATAGTACTTTTTCATACTTTTCCATACTTTTCCCGTCATCATACGACATCATACGACATCCTTGCTGCCACGCGCGACAGCTTTACGCCTGCCTGGCGGCCTTGACGCTGGTGCTCTCACTGGGCTCCCTGCTCCTAGCGATGTTTCTGTCGATGGAGGCAGCTTGTTCCCCTGAGTGTGTGTGTTTCAAGTAGCATAGAGTTACATGAATGTTACATGTTGGTTCCCCCAGATTTTTGATAATTTTGATATATTTTGATTGCCTCACATGATGGTCACGATGCAAGGATCTGCGAAACAATGCAAAACATACAGTAATATCAACATCTCATTTCCAATTTTTCTTGCATATTCTTTACTTGGAACTTGAGGGCTTTGGCTGTGGGCTGTGGACATGTTTGACATCTGTGGGCAATTGAGTGGAATCTTCCCAGGTGTTTGTGACAGTTTAGGAAGAAGTCCGGAGCTTTGCTCTGGAACATGAGTGTGAGTACAAATTCAAGCACTTAAAGAAAAGGATTTTGAAGATCCTGAAACTGAACAATTAACTGAACAATTCTCACAGGTGAGGGATTCTGACTTGGGACGTTACTTCACAGCTTGTGCCCTTCGGAAAATCCCGAAGTCATCGCCAGTTGGAGAATTTCCTGTCGGCCTGCACTGCGGATTTACAGCGGCATGTGCGAAGGCGGACCGTGACAACATGTGCAGCTTGAGAAGATGGACTCCTAGAATTGCTAGAAAAGGACAGAACACATATATAAAGATTATATAAAGACTATGACAACAATTCATAACAATTCAACACATTGGTTTCAGTGTGCCTTGGTCACCACTTGCAGCAATTGTTTGAGACTCAACAGCCTGTAAAGCGCTCAGGGCTTTGCAAAGGGATTGGCCAGCTCGACGATCTGAGGAAGTCCAGTCGCACGGAGCCAAGTGTGGTCCAAAACTGCAAAGAACAACAGCAACTGCAGCAGTAATAACACAATTAACGGAGGTTAAGAGGAACAACCACATCAACGCAGCTGCAACAAGAACAAGAAGAATGACAAGAACAGCGACAACGACAACGACAACAAACACAAGAACACATATAATCTACTATACTTTTACAAATATAATGAGACGGAGAAACAGACCCCCCACACACACACACAGAGACACACAGACACACACAAAAAAAAAACTGTGACAAATTACAGCAGTGATACGCAAGAATGCCAAGAGCAAAGATAGAGTCACCATCAAGGCCACAACCCCATCACTTCAAAGCAGATTTCGCCTCAGATCTTCCATTGATTCTGCCAAGTTTTATTTTTGGTCGCTCTTTGCAAAGGTCTATGGATATGCGAGACAAGGATGCACTGCAGGCAGTGCTGGAAGATGCCAGGTGCGAAGCTCATTTTGAAGACATGGTGATTTGACTGGGATGGGTTCAAAAACTCTTGAGTTGAGTCATAGTCTTAAGCTCCGGCTCTTAACTGCAGATAACTGCCACATTTATGGCTCTGGGTCGTCGTTGATGCTTGTTCCGCAGCCACCAAGTGGCTCCTCACTCCAACGTAGTTGATACAAATCAGCTTCACCCTGGTCTAGGCGTGGAAGCCCGGGATTTGTTCTGAATGAGCTCTGTGAAATCCCAACGCAGATACACATACTGTAGTTCCAATATGTTCCAATACAGCAATCAAATCAAATTTCATATTAGAATATATTAGAATCACCCTTCAATGCTTGAGCCAATTCCAAGTGGGAAACCAGCCCTTGACAGCTCTTGCGGTGGAGGATGGGAGAACGGGGAGAAGATATCGAGAAGCAGCCTCTCTTGGAGAAGTCGGATTCCAAGGCAATGTCATAAAACTCCATGTGGAGTCCTTGATGCATGGTGGATGCAGGGTGGTATCAATCTAACATAATCTAACCACACTAACCAACCGCTCTCACTCTCCAAACAGAAATTCTGAAGCTTGTGCTGTTGGAGCGAGTCGATGAAAATCTGTTCTGGACTTTGGTAAATGTAGATGAGTTCAATAAGTCCATCTCGCATTGGAGCAGTGGGTCAAAAAGACCCGCGCACACACACACATTGACCATCAGTCAGAGCCGAAGAACTCTGGTGTCAGCCTTCTGATCATGATGTTATTCTTTCAAGAAGTGCTTTGATAAATACTGATAAGATCTGATAAGTTTCAAGAGATTGGACCTTCTTACCAAACCTGCTACTGTACTTGATCCGTTGGACAACTGGTTTGCAGGCAGCTCCAGAGGACTCACGGGGGTATGGCAGAGGTACGGGATTTGGGATACATATTAAAAAATTAAAACATAAAGAGCACAAAGAACTGTACAGATCTGTACAGTACTAGACACATCTAGTCCGACTAGTCCAAAGGATTGTCCCAAGATGTCCCAAGCTTTTCTTGTATCTTGGAATGTGCAATGTCAATGTATGCAGCATATCAAGCAAGGCAAACTGCCAGAGGTTTTCGGGGATCCTCTTCATGCCATCTTTACACTGATCATATGGGTCCGTCTAATGGAGTACATCCCAATCATAGCCATTTCATGGGGAACATGATCAAAAATGAAGCATCATTCTTGTTTGTTTTTCCCGTTTTTTCCTGAATTTCCATACGTTTTCAACATATCTGAGCCCATGATATGGGTTTTTCTATGGGTTTTCTGGTCCAGGAAGATGAAGGCGACTCGATGTCCTACGATGCTCGCAAGCTCATCACCTTTGAAGTCTTCCGCGCGACTACTGGGACCATCTGGGTGAAGGCGGAAACCATGAGGGTATCAGCATGATATCGCTGTATCCCAACATAAATATCCCAACATCTTATTATATGATACATACTCGACATAAATATCCCATATCATCCCATGTCCAAATTTTACTGGATCTTTACCATCACTTTGCCAACGTCGCGATACGTTGCTCCTTGGAGCCCCCGGAGGCCTCGTTGTGGAGGTCCATGGGCTTACTGCTGCTGCTGGCACTGGCCACGGCCACGGGCTCCGCTCTCTTGGTGAAGGAACCAGAGAAGTCACTGGGACACCTGGGACGACGGCGGTCTGGCGGTCTGGCATGGCCTGGGAAATCCCATGGGAAGATCATCGAACGATTTTTATGGGGAGATTATTTATAAGGTCCTCACGTCACTGGAATGATGGTGAATAAAATGTAAGTATCCCATTTGATTACATTTGATGGCCGAACTTTTCAGGTTGGTGAACTATTATCATTTATCCAGATTGTTTAGCTATAAATGTTCAGTTCCAACTAGTTGGTTCCCAGAAGGCTCGAGAATGTTGAGATCCGTGAAGAACCGATAGGATACCGAACTTTTTTGGTTTGAAGCGTAGTCACCAAAAAATGATGTCGATCTTAATCTTGTGGTTTGGGACTTGCGGGAATCTGAACGTGTCGTTTGATCGATCCTTCTTAAACCGAATGGACATCATTTCCACTCTGTCACTGTTCATGGCCTCACATTTGTCTGAGGTTGAAAACTGACGAGTTTAGCAAATTGAACGGCTTTCTGCTACCTGGCGAATCCAGTTGGCTGAGTGAACTTCAGTCCAGTCATTCTCGCCTTTGAAGCACTGAGAGGCATTCCTGACTTGACAAGTAGATCCTTCCGATTAAAGACAATTACATTGTGGACATGCAGACTCCTTGCAATCAACCACAGCATTGGAAGATAGATGGTTGAACCTCTGCTTGCAAGGAAGGCCATCGTGGGTCTGCTGCTGGGTTTCTTCCTGTCCTCGTCCGTCAACCGCTGGCACCTTGACATTACTAGGGCCGTGTTGATTGCCATTTCAGTGTGCTTGCAACATTGAATGTTGTGATTTCCCAGCGTACTCGTAGACATCTTGTTGTCTGTTCGGGAGGAAATCACAAAGGGACGCTCACATTGCTTGCACGATTGTTTGGTGTTTGGTGTGGATTGGTTTCAATGATATGCATTTGGTTCATACGGTTGTCACGAGATGTCACCAGGTATGCATGTGCCAGCGGCTTCCTTGAGCTCTTCAATGCGATTCGTGCGTTGCATATGCAGCTCACGGCCATTGGACTCTCAGCAGGATTACCATATTTTGTGGATTTTTTTTGGGGGATGAATATCCATTGACCGAAAAACAGAAAAACAGCGCCCAAAAAAACGAACGGCCTTCAAATTGTTTCTTTCCGTCTTCCGGTTTTTTTTCTGCCTTGTTTCCTTATTTTTTCAGTGCCCCCAAAAGTAAGACAAGCGGACCAAAATGCGAAAAAAAGAACGAAGGGGACGGACAAATTTGAATTTGTGTTGGCTATTTTTTGAAGCAGCTTTTCGTTTTCTTGCCTTGCTGTCAATCAGTGTTTTTCCATTTTGTTTTGCTTTTTCATTTCTGGCCAGGGTGCCTTTTTTTTTTCAGACTATGACAATGCTTTGCATTTTCCAGTTGAAACTTCTTACTGCAACACATAGCAATATGACCTGTCGGTTATTTGTGATTTTCCCGGAACACCATGTGGGGAAACTACAGGTTGATCTTGGAAAAGCGAAGGAAGTCTGAGGTTTTTCATGGTTTTTCCACCTTTTCTGTGGAGGCTAAGGAAAGAGTCCACGTATGCTTTCAACTTTCAACAGTACAAACTCCAAGGCTAGACATATTGGGTGACAACATGTTCTTCATCTTCATTGTGCAGTTCATTCCCTGTGACCAACGGATTCAGCTTCTCCAGGTCTCACTGAAGGGTTGTTGGTGTCGATACAGATAGCCAAATGTTACCATCATTTCCATCCCACACTCATTAGGTGCTCCGAAAGAGCGTGTGCACATGATTGTCCGCTACTGCGTGGTCTCTGCCTGCAGTGTGGATACCCAGAGCTCCATTGATGACTCTAGTGTTTGGTAGAGCGGCTGAATTGACGCCAGCTCACCACTTTGGGCAGGAAGGCCTGTGTTAGGCGGAAATCCATTGGGGGTTTGTATCGCGATCTTGAAGCAAAGGTTTGATTCAGAAGTTGCTCAAACAGCAGAGGCCTTTACCTTTTTTGTGACCCGCGTCTGAATATTGGAACCTCCAGGTCCAAAAAGAACGACCCCTACCTTAAGAAATTAATCCAGGTGGACCGTTGGTTATCCAATTATTTTTTTCAATTATATAGTTTTGAATTGGGTGTTTTTTTCCGAGAACTCCATTTTTGGATTAGCTAGGTGTACCCAAATTAATTTAGTCTGAATGTTTGAGAATGAGAGTGGGGCCACCTCGAATTAATTTGTCATAATTTGTCCATAATCTACTTGCATGGGTCTTCCCGGCAACATGTCACTAATAACCCCAGATCTGCTTACTGGGGTTGCTTGTGGTCATGTCACTGACACCGGCACCACACAACATCATAAAAATAATTATATATATATATTATATATATATAGTGATCCTAAAGTAGATAGAATATTTTTTGGAGGGTGCAGGATTTATTTTGGATGTTGGCCAAGTACAGAAACTAGTAGTTGGAATATTTCGCCCCCTCCCCCCAGGGAGGTCGAAAACAGGTAGTTGAAATATGGTTTGGAGGGGTAGATAGAATATTTTTGTTCAAAGTGCCCCATTCACTTCAAGGTATTGCACAATTATCCATATATATTCATGTATGGTGATGACTATACATATTATGTAGGTATTTAAAGATACGTATATAATCTACTAACACAACCCCAGATCCTGCTTTCCGTGGCACTGCGGCACTGTGCGTGGTGTTCACAGTTCCCTCAAAATATTCCATCTACCTGGTTTGAAAAATATTCTATCTATTTTTGATATTCTATCTATTTGTTTTTGTGTTTTTTGATTTTGGTGGGTTTTCAATTTTCTCCAGACCCGTGTCCAAAATTGGCCAAAATGATTTCAAATGATTTCAACAGGGAAGAAAAACATGTAAAAACTGGTGGTTTTGAACATATTCCAACTATTTTTTTTGAACATGAGGATTGAACATGTCCGATATTCTACCTACTCCAGGATGACTCTCTCTATATATATATACATATTGTTGATTTTTGCAACCTGCCTGACTGAGGTGCTACTATGAGCACAAATCGAGAAGTGTAACGAAGTTTACATCCAAAGGTCAGACATAACATGTGTCAACATGTGGCTGCCATTTCCCTATC
>Ga0126342_10010488_pt1 | contig 16579 bp, 16 predicted proteins | sample Cyp1metagenome_FD_92528 | JGI IMG/M metagenome (GOLD analysis project Ga0126342, IMG submission 92528) | Coral microbial communities from Lord Howe Island, Old Settlement Bay, Australia - Cyphastrea 1 metagenome | ecosystem: Host-associated > Invertebrates > Cnidaria > Coral ... | reverse complement strand
TTTCCAGATTTTCTGATCTTTCTATTACTATAGGAGCAGCACCTCGCCATGTCCAGAGGGTTCGTTTTCGGCACCTGAAATCGGCAGACTTTTTGGAGACGCGGTGGGGGCCTCCCTTGTAGGGGTCAACACGTGTGGAGAGGACACGGGGGACACTGAGGACACCAACACTCCTTGAAACCAGCAAAATATGGACCGAATTTAGCTGCGGCACAGCCAGGCACAGCAGGTAGGTGCAGGAAAACGCCGCGATCACCCACCACTTGCGGTACGTCACCCACCACGGGACCTTCCGCAACCGCGCTGACTGGGCAGACTGGGCGATCGGCTCTGCAGGATCAGCGCCCTGGCCAAAGCCAAGTGGGAAATGTCAGCAACTTCTGTCGCAAAAAACGTCGGTTTTTTGGGTAAAGCAACTGTTGAGCCGAGTATGGGACAAGTACATGTTCCATCATGTTCCCATTTCCAACGGTGAACATTACTAGAGGACCAGCCAAATTTGAGAATCTGAGCGTCCCAAAACTTTGTACACACATTTTCTGCTCAGGCCTCTTGCTCTGGTGTCACTGCGTGCAGCTCACGTGTTCGACTGTCACCAGCAGAGGAGGCTGAGAACAAGGTGTCCTTGGTGACACAAAAAGTGTTTTCTGTCATTCATATCATTTGAACTCATTCTACCAGTATTCTACCTCTTCGATCATGAGTAGCATGGAACAACCAAAAATAATTTAAGATGGACAGAGTCGAGACAAGGAATAGGTGTTGCCATGCCTGAATGTTTGTTGCTCTAGGTGGCTCCCTAACTGCTGTGTTTTTTCAGAGCTTCTGATTCCGGGGTACGTTGTATCCTCAAAAAAACACATCGATCAAAACAAACACATGCAGATGCAGCTGCACTTCTGTTCAGCATGGAGGTTGACACTAAAGCACAACCAATACCACAAGCCATGCCTTCTTTTTCTATATTTTTCTGGTTCCCTTCCTTTCTTAAGTTCTAGGGATATCGACAGGATGATGCGCCATGGCTCAGAAATTGGGAAATCACAAAGTGCCGCTTTGATTTGCACATCCATTGCGGTTGGCCCCAAAGCAAACACCGTAAAACTCCCTACGCCCACAGGAGTCGCATGTGCAATATCGGAAATACTCTACTTCGCCCAAAAAAAAATCCAAAACCGTGGAAGGCATTGCTGCCAGGGTGCCCGTACGCGCTGTGCAGAGGTGGCACCCTGAAAAGCAAGCGATGAAACAATTGCTGGTACGATCACAAGAAACATGAAATACGCGACCAGTTGAGTACGAAACCAGGCGTTTCTTCTAAGGGTGAATATAAACTTGAAGTCTCTTGGCAGAGAAATTCCCCACTCTTATTGTCTTGGCAACGCATCCACACACGACATGCATCGTGAGCCGGGCCTCTTGCTGCGCTACCACGGCAGACTGCACGGGTTCGTGACTGTCAGCATCGTCAGAGCTTGAGAACAAGCTGCCCTTGGCAACAGATCGCGGAAAAGTCTTCTGGCTTCCGTGGTGTTTGCAAGTCTCAAAAGGAAATCGAAGAACAAGAAATGGGACTATCACAGCACCCACAAGATGTCCATCACGACAAGCATAGAAAAAGTCAGAGTGTGCCTGTCGGAGCAAAGGACATCAAAATATGTTTTGATGTGCTTTCATGTTGGCCTGCTTCCTGTTTTGGAGTCCATGTTTCTTTACCCTTGTCTAATGCACAAAAAGCCTGTTGTTTGGGTTTGTTGTCTGGGTTCTTTTTGGACATTTCGGAGAAGACACATGGCTTCTAGTCTGGGATTCGATCTGCTCAATTGTGCCACATGACTGTGTTTTAATGTTTTGTAAGCAGAACCCGTAAAGAGTTCACTCAATGTTACAACCAACAAGCCTGCTCTGAACACCTCAGGGTCAGGACATATTCCACCCTCATAACCACAACTCATCATAACTCATGACCATGTCATGTCCAAGATCTTGTGGGTCCTGTGGGTCGTATTTGCAATTTTGGAGGTACTATACTTCAACCAAAAAAACAAAACCGTGGAAGGAATTGCTGCCAGGGTGCCCGTACGCGCTGTGCAGAGGTGGCACCCTGAAAAGCAAGCGATGAAACAATTGCTGGTACGATCACAAGAAACATGAAATACGCGACCAGTTGAGTAGGAAACCAGGCGTTTCTTCTCAGGGTGAATATAAACTTGAAGTCTGAGTCTCTTGGCAAAGAAATCAAAGAACTCAAAGATTCCCCACTCTTAGTCTTGGCAACTCATCAACACACGACATGCATCGTGAGCCGGACCTCTTGCTGCGCTGCCACTGCAGACTGCTCGGGTTCGTGACTGTCAGCATCGTCAGAGCTTGAGAACAAGCTGCCCTTGGCAACAGATCGCGGAAAAGTCTTCTGACTTCCGTGGTGTTTGCAAATCTCAAGAGGAAATCGAAGAACAAGAAATGGGACTATCACAGCACCCACAAGATGTCCATCACGACAGGAATAGAAAAAGTCACAGGGGGCGTCTCATGCTACAACCAAACCGAGCCAAGGACATAAAAATACGCTTCGACGTGCTTTAATTAGGCATGGTCTCTGTTTCTAACTGCATTTTTTTAACGGAGTACCCTTGTCTATTGCCCAAGGAGTTTGTTGCTTGGGTTGAATATCGCGTTTCTTCCTTTGACATTTTGGGGAAGATGCATGGCCACTGTCTGGGATTCTGTCTGCACAAGCATGCCATTGCCTGGTTGTTCATGTACCAGGACCCAAAAAGAGTTCATTCAATCTTGCAATCCACAAACCTGCTGTGAACACCTGATTCATGTGCAGATTACCCCCCTCTAAAACAACAATGTCGATCAAAATCGCATCACGTCATGCCCATAGGCCCATCACTATGTTCATTATTTTGTGGGTCGCATTGCACTGTTGGACGTATTTCGCCCAACAAAAGATCAATTAATCTCTGGAATTCTGGAAGGAATGGCTGCCACGGTGCTCGTGCGTGCTGCGAAAAGGTAGCATCCTGAAAAACAAGAGATGAAACAATGGATGGTAGCGTCTTTCCAGCGAAAAACGTCAAAACATTAAAACATCCATCTGAAAACGAAGAAAAACATGTATGTATGTTTTTTCCATGTCCAATAAGAATGATCAATCTGAAGCCCGAAACTCAGAAGTCACGACCTCCCACCAACGTCCCTGCCCCAAGTTATCAAAACATTACATCCTGAACCGGCCTCTTGCGCTGCCACTGCAGACTGTTTGGGTGCTGGAGTGTCCTTGGCCAGCGCTCCAAAAGTTCGCAAGCACATCAACTGCAACGGTTGAAACCCGTAAATCAGAAACAGCCTGGAATGGTTTGTTTTGGATTGTCCTCTTGGAAGATGTGGTGTTTACGCGAGATTGGATGACGTTGGACAGGATGTTCAGTGCACTTCTGCGCGCTCAAAAAGCTTACGGTATGGGTCTTAATGAGCTTCTTGGTCTGAAATTTAACTTTTGGAACGCATAACTTTGGAGTCCCCAAACTTCCTCATACGGCAGTACGGAGTGTGTTCCATTTGACCTTGCTTCAACTTTAAAGTTGCTTAGTTGCTGTTTCTTGCGCGTGATTTGATCCTTTCCTGCCTCGTTGGGAACATCATCTATGTAATTACAAATCATTGGTATCATGGTTCTTTGCATACGTCATGGTTTGGTCCGTCTCTCCTCTTTTCCTTCACTATGCTCCCCTTCAAAACTCGCATTTCCAAAAAGATCAAAAAGTCACAGTCGCCGAGCATCTGGCAGCTGCTTCGACCTCGAAGACTTCGAAGGCGGGGCCTTTTTCTTCTTGACGATTTTCTTCTTTCCCTTCTTAGGCTCCGGATGCTTAGTAGGCTCGGAACCGTCCACGTGCAACACCAAGTCGTGGGTGGCCAACCCCACGGTCTCCTTGGTGCCCGAAACGTGTCGCGCCGAGCGGTTCGAGCGGTTCCTTCGGAACATCGAGTTTTCCGAGGTCCAATTGGCTGGGTTCGCTTTGAACTTTGAAGATCTTTGAAGAGGGTCTTACATGATCATAATGATGCTTCCGTGCGTCCCTGGCGGTGGTGTAAATTCACAATAACCTAGGAAAGTACGAGTAAATATGTTGTTCCAACTTCCAACAACGATTCATGAACATGCCATTGAATAAAGACTCCGACTGGGTACAACCAAATCGATCGGATTCTCTACCGAAATACAACAAACATCAACAAACACTACAAAACATGGTTTGTGCTGTTGTTTTTCCATGTTGTGCCACTTTCCCTTGGGTGCACATCTCTTTTGTTTTGGTGGAGAGGTTAACCTCTCCATCGCAACGGTTTCGGCCAAGGCTCTGGCGTCGGCACAGGGCCCACGGACGCCCTGACGCCAGCCTCTTGCGGCAACGGCTGCGGCTGCGATGTGTCGTCCTTGACGCCGTCCTGGGCCAAGCGGGCGATGCCCAGAATCTCAAAATTGCTGACCCTTGCAGCCCATTGGCTGATTCTATAGATCCTTTCGCACCTTCTAGGCAACGAAATCAAAACTTGGATTCCTCAAAGTTTCAAGTTCTATGGACCCCATGGAACTCCACCCTGCAACAATCTCCAACAATCTCCAATTAACCATGGATTCATGTCGTAGTTGACCCCTATTTCCAACATGTTGCAGAAGTAACTTGTCATGTTTGGGGGGAAACGATCCTTCTTCAACCACCATGGTGTACCAATCGGGGCCTGGCATTGTGCAAATGCAATCAGCCCCCTATGACTTGAAATTTGCTCACGATGACATCCAACCCATTCTTGCATCTTGTTTCGGATCATTTCGGATCATTTCGGATTAAGATCTGAATCCAGTACCCTTCCGATGCTGACGGCCAAGCATCTTCCAGGAGAGGTATCCTTTCGATCCTTTCGCTTCTGGCAGCTATCTTGCCCGCCAACATGAGGATCAACGTGCCAGCGCAGCAGGTGAACCTTGCAAGTCATCACTGTCTTTCCCGACGTGATTTCAGAGCGACATTTCACCAAGCGACTACTTCGATCATGGAATCCCATGTGGAGAAGTGGGCAATGACACCTGATGAATAAGTCCCTTAAGTTGGGCTATCAAAATTCTAGGGGTATGATCCTCAAAGTATGCTAGGGTCTACAGTATACAGAGCCAAGATGATCGGGATGATCACGCAGCATAGTCTAAACAGCGCGGAGTCAGAAACGTGGAACCTTTGAACCACCTGAGAGTCAGCCTGAGAAGCCAAACACGACACCTCGAAGCCAACAAATCCATGACTGAAATCTTGATCTACATCTGGTTATTTGACAGTTTGCCATGGAAAATCACAATTTTTAATAGGTAAACCATCTATAAATGGGCCATCTATACCATGGCTATGTTAAATAACCAGAGGGTACATCTGATTGCAAACCTTCTGGACAGTCTGAGAACCTGAAGTTCCCAGGACAGATCTACATCTCTGTTGCATTTTTGGGTGGAAACACCAAGGACGAAGGGACACGTAGGTGAGCATCATCGCGCCAACATACCTTGCAGCCAGATGACACAGGAGATGTCACAAAGTTGGACTGGAATATACACATAAAAAATATCCCATTTATAGATTATTTTCCCATTTAAATGCTCAGTTATTGGCAAATGAAGATAGCCGTTTTTGCTCCAAAGGGCAAGCTCAAGGAGCTAATGGCCAGGCATTTGACCAAGGAACGTCAAGGTCCTCTCGGATTGCCCTGTGGCCGTCTGCAGCGTCTGCAAGGCCTCGACCAGGGTCAGGTTGCACAACTTCTATGTACAGCTTCTTGCTAATTTGATCGTCAGAAGCCACGCAGGCTTCGGATTCATTGCACTTGAACACAAAGTGCATCCTTCGTCAACTGCCTCGCTACAATTTGAATCTTCTCAGACCATGCCGTGGTGTACACAGCTGTCTGCCGAATCTGTGGCAAGCATCTTGGAAGTTCCAGTAGTTGAGCTTCAAAGTCCATGTTGAGCATCTGGTCCAACTGGTCCACCACCAAGTATTGACATCCTGACGCATCAATTGCTGGACCGGTAGAGCTATTGAGATGAGCGGGAGTGGCGACCAAACACTGCTGGCCACTTGCAAACTCAACGGGGACCGCACCAAAGACACCCGCAGTGGCGATGTTCGCAGGCCGGCCAAATCGCTCACTTTCGCTGCGAATCTGCTGCCACAGCTCACGAGTTGGAACCATCACCAGCATCCGAGGGCCACAGCTGTTACTGCCGTTGCCTGCAGCACGTGCGACTTTGATGAAGCCAGGCAAGAGATAGCTCAGGGTCTTCCCAGCGCCAGACTTGGCAATGGCAACAGTGTCCCTCCCATCAGTCAAGGCAGGCCACAGATAGGCTTGAAGAGTGGTGGGTGCTGAGTATCCTGCATCCTTCAGAAACTGCATCAAGCCAGGGGGGAACTTCCAGGCTCCCTGGCACGCATCAAACGTCAGCCACGGAGATACAGCCTCACCTGGAAGGATGCTACAAGCAATGCATGAGCTGCAACGCCTTCGTCTCCCCTTGGACAGTTGACTTTTGCTAAAGGAGAAAGTCGGAAGAGCCAAACCGCAAGCATTGCAAAATGACATCTCACCACCATGAAGGTTTTCATTTGGACGCCTCTCCTGAATACGTAAGATCTTGAATTGTAGCTGTCGCGCAAGTTTTTCTCTTTGTTTTTTTCCATAAGTTCCACTTTTCGAGAGACATTCTCCTCAAACTCCATTGCCTCTGCCTCTGCTTTTCTGCAGCACAAAGTCTTGGGATATTTGCCACAAGTCTGGCGCTTTTGCGCTAGATCCCACATGCACGCTGCCAGGCGGCAAACATCTTCCTCGCAGACCATTGAAACATCTGGCGCCTTCAGCTCAACGAGACGTGCGCGAAGCAACTCAAAGTCCGGACAGATGACCCCACGTCCACAGAGGAAATTGTCTGAGCACAACGTGCGCGTGGATGGCCTTGCATTGACCCAAACACTTTCAGCGGCAGTCAACAAAGCAACGAAGTGTTTCTTCATTTCCAGATCCTCCAAGAACATCTGGGCCAACTCTTCAGCTTCTTCACTTGAGCAGACATACAAAAAGGTACAATGGATAGAATTCCAGTCTCTGGCTTGGTGTGGGCACAACTGGTGCTTTTGTAGCTGGTCCTGGAAATTCGTCCATGATTCTACCAGGTCTTTGGCAAAAGAAATCGCAGATCGTTCGGTTTCTGATTTCCATGGGAGTCGGATGGGCACGGTGGGATTGGCACCATCACAAAGCAGCTGCCGAACATCCTTGCCATCTTCGGGGACATCGCTACCTCTTTCCACAGCCCAATACAACTCCCTGTCCTGCGGAAGGATCTCCCGACTCTGAATCGATGGCTTTTCAATCTTCCGAACTTTGGGCGCAGGTGAAATCGATGGCCCATCTGACTCAATCTCCTCCTCAGACTCCCTCTCCTCTTCGGACTCATCGAAGATCTGGGCATCGTCATCGTCAAAGCAATCTTCCCTGTCAAAGTAATCAAAGAATGAGCCACGTGAGGAGCTGCAAGGGAAAGAGGTCTGTGGTACCAGAACCTTGCTTTGGCTACTCTCCCCTTGGTATATCTTGGTATAGGATTAGGCCAAACTCAGCATTCCCAGTCTTTGTTGGCAGGGGTCGCAGTACTCCAAATAAAATCGTGATTCCTTTTAGAAAATGTGAACCAAAAGCCCACCCCAGGAAGAAATCGGAGGAGGCTCCCATGGCCTCTTTAGGGGACTATGAAGCCACTGCCACAACCATTCGACTCCCATAGTGACTTCCCATGGCCCAAAACATGCCGAATAACCACTTGAAGGGATGATAGAGTTCGGACAAGAAACGGCAAACTCACTGGGCAAGACTGCAACTTCTTCGCAGAAATCCAAGTCCGCAACATATCTGGAAGCTTTGATCACAGGCGCAGATGGTGACACGGGGCATCCAATATTGATACAGTATTGAGCAACTGAGAGCTTCTGGTTCTTGTAGTCGCACATAAGGTCACCAGCTCTAGCCGTTGCTAGACCTTTGAAGAAATAGTCATGACCATTATGCAACCCCAGTAGCTTCTGACCTCGCAACTGGATCTGAGCAGTGGGATAGAAGGACAAAATCACTTCCTTCACCAGTTCTGGCAACTTCAGACGATGCCGAATGGTCCAACGAACTGTTGCAATATCACTGAACTTATCTTCCAGGGTGCAACTTTTGGCCAATGTGTCTCTGGCGCGCTTCATGGATAACTGCTTGATCTTCTCTTCAGTAAGGCCAAAGTCATAGTCATAGATGTCATCCATGTGAGCACAGTTGCAACCTGCGAAATCATCTGTTTCCTCATCCGAGAAGTCACCAAAGCTGTCCATGTCGCGGAAGGCGTGCATCATGGATAGCACACAATGGGGCAGTTTGTACACAATGGATAGCATGAACAGCAACTGGATCATCTGGTTATAAAGTTCATGTAGGTTCTGAAACAAAAACCACTTTGCGGAAAAGATCAGGGGATCAAGAAAAACATCGATCATAGTTTTAGATTGTGAAAAAAAAACTCCAGCAAAACCTCTCATTTTGCAATTTATGAGCAACATGTTGGGCCAGAAGCTCTTTTTTTGTATGGTATTTGCAAGGTTTTGGCGCTGGAACCTCTCATGTTGCAGCAACGTTCTGGAGCCAGAAGCTCTCCTGGAATCTTTGATTTTGCATTGAATTGCCACATGTTGGCACTAGAATCTCTCATCTGCGGGATTCGCGACATTTCAGCACTAAAATCTCTCATTTTGCATGGTGTTTGCAAGATTGTTTGGAGCCACAAACTTTGCTTTTGCTGGGTATTTGCAACATGGTGGCACTAGAATCTCTGATTTGCATGACATTTCAGCACTAGAAGCTTTCACTTCATACTGAAATACAACCATTCCTGGGCCCGGGACTTCTTTTGCCAAGCATTGGCCAGTTGCAGGGGAGAAACCTTCAACCGGCGCATCGTCTGTGCAGAAGTCTACATTCTGTTCATGTGGCATTTGATGCTTTATAGTTATTTTTCCAATATGAACTCCACATGATTGGACAAACCACTTATTGACATTGCCGTTTCATAGGAATTCCATGATAGATTGTGATAATCCCCAACATATTGGATAGTATAACTCAGTATAACAGTATAACCTCATATAATCATCAAACCACAGTCTGAACACTGTTCGCTTGAATCTGGAGACCCAACTTTTTGAGACTATACCAAACCAACTAAAGGATCCTCGTTCTGGCAAAATCTACAGCATGCTGCCCCAGTTAGCATATGGGCAATCTGCCTACTACTGCCCCCAACAAACACCATGGCTAGTAGGAGGATCAAGAAGAAGATAGGGAAGTTCGCGCAGATCCTACGGGTGAAGAAAATCCTATCTCCATTCTTTTCCTTCACCGTCTGAACCGTTAGAAAAGGGTATTAAAAATTGGTTCATAAATTTGGGTTTCGAGGTTGACATCTGCGTTCCAACGGTTCAGAAAAACCACTACAGTATATAATCAGAAAAAAACCTTTTTGAGTTGGACTTATCCCATGACTATCAAACACCTTCACCAAAACCTTTATCCAGTTTTATAGTTGTACACAAATTGTGTGAATGAAGGAGAAAGATTCCAATCTGAAAAGGCTCAAAGGCCAGGCCTTGATGTTCCAGATTCTGGTGAGTTCATCGGTGGAACTGTGCTTTACTTGTTGAATCAATCTCTAAACCCCAATCTAGAGACACCACTTCTAAGACATGTTCTGACATTTTTTGTCCCATATCGGCAATATGCTGACTGTCCCAGTTTTTGGGTCGAGGCCTGAGATAGGATCATCTGACTTTCTCCAAAGGAATGCCTCTGGGTGATGCCCACAAGACTCTGCTACTGGGAGGAAGTGTTCTCAGGGCAGCAAGGCCATTGGAAGACTCGTTTTTTGATACGCGGAACCTCCAAAATGATGGTCTGATCATCGTTCCCAACCTGGTAACCTATCCTGACAGCATCCACTGCTTCAGATGAACTGCAAAAATTGTTTGGGAAACTGCTGCAAAACTCGGAGTCCCAACGGATCATACTGCTGCGTCAGCTGTAGGATCTTCTGGATTCTTCTGTTCTTTTGCACCTGCAGCTGGGGTCCTGGTCAAGCCCTCAATCTGCACGGATCTGCCGAACAAGGACCGGGGCATCAAGCATTGAAACAGAATCTCCGCACTGATGTGGTCGTGCAATGTCCCTGTCAACCGTCTTGCAGCATCTCGACAACACGAACCTTGTTGTCATACTATCTGCAATCCCTTCGAATGAATTCAGACCTGTGCAGACTTGGATTCTACCACCTTTGCACTCCTTCTCCCTTTCTCAGCAGCTGGCTCATGTAAATGCCGTCCAGTGGAATTCACAAGATCCTGCACAGCATGGGGGGACACCACCGACAATTCGGCCAAACAAAGTGGATGGACATGGTCTCAGTCACACACAATTGCTTATACCAAAAGAGAATGCCTTTGATTGTGAGAACAAAACATATCAAGAACTTCTAGAGTTCTGCAAATCCGCAGCCTCTTTCAAGAAACCCATTTGACAGCACTTTCAAACTTGGTACCAGCGCTTTCAACCACAACCAAACAGACAAACCACCATCTTTGTATGATTTGATCTTGATTTCATGGCTGAGAATCATTGAACCCTTGCCAGATCCAAAAGAGGACGGACTTCTTTTGTTGCCAAAGTTCAATGAGAGGTGAAATCCAACAATGGTCTGAAATTCTAACTCATGGGAATTGAGCGTGCAATAAGGTGCCACACCCGCATGACGAATTCATCCTTTCCACCTGCAGTTTCTGGGGTTCTCACCGAGGCTTGCACTCAGAACCACAAAGAGATCGCAATGGTGCACTTTCGCCCAGTGATCCAGAACTTGCAGACATTTATCAACATGTTTGAAAGTGAAACGTTTCTCCCAAAACGGACTGCGTTTCCGCGCGGAAACTCAATGTTTAGCACCGTTAGGACAAACACCGTGGTGAAGCTAAGATTTTGAAGCATTTGATATTTCACCTGGATAGAAGCAGGTCGGAACTAAACAACCATGTTTCAACTAGGAATTTAGATCGTTTTGACAAATCATTGCCCGGTTGTGTCGCAATTGTATCAAGTTGCACATTTCATCATAACCCCAATTATCCTTTCTGTCGCAATTTCGGATCTCAGGATGGGGACCGTTATGACTACGACGTGCGGTCGGATTGACCAAATTGTTTGCCAACTTGTGAGAATCTTGGGAATACTACAGATATCTACATGGTTGTAAATGTTTTGCACTATACTTTTTGCGAAATTTGAGAATCTGGGGAAAAACAGTCGTGAAGATGTTCGAAGTCTTTTGGTCGGGAAAACTGGGACATCCTGTGCTTCGCTTAGGAACTGATAATTTTTTTGATCGTCTGTACGAGAAGGAGGCGATGGGCTTAGCGTGGGGTGGTGAGGGCTCGAAGTCCACAATCAGCGACCCACAGCCCACAGCCATGATCTGTGCGAATTGGCAGTTGCGGGGTTTGCTTGCCAAGCTGCAGCTGGAAGTAACTTACCTCACCTCAGATGATTTAATTTTTCCTCAAGTAGAACCTGACCAAATCTGACAAAAAAAACAACAAACCCGAATGCAGTCACCTAAAACACTTTTGTGAAACAAGTTTTTGAACAGTCTTGTAGATTGTTCCATTTTGCCCCTGTTACCGTACCACTGCACTGTAGATGTCTAATGCGGAAGGGGGTGGACGGCAAAGAATAGTGTAGAGTGTAGAGCGCGCAGTATAAAGTGTAAAGTGTAGAGTGTGGAGTGTAAAGTGAAAAGTGCAAGGTTTGGAATGTAGTGCGCGAAGTGTAAAGTGTAGAGTGTGGAGCGTAGAGTGTGAATTGTAAAGTGTGGAGTGCGGACTGTGGAGTGTGGGGTGTAAAGTGCAAAGTGTGGAGTTTAAAGTGTGGAGTGTGGAATGCAAAGTGTGAAGGGTAGAATGTTGAGAAAAGAGTGTAGAATGTGGAGCGTAGAGTGTGGAGTGAGGAGTGTAAAGTGTGAAGTCTAGTGTGTGGAAAAGTGTAGAGTGTGGAGTGTAGAGTGTGGAGTGTGAAGTGTAAAGTGTGGAGTGTAGAGAGTGTGGAGTGTAGTGTAAAGTGTGGAGTTTGGAGTGTGTAGTTTGAAGTGTAAAGTGTAGAGTGCGGAGTGTAAAGTGTAAAGTGCAAAGTGCGGAGTGTAAAGTCTAAAGTGTGGAGTGTAAAGTGTAAAGTGTAAAGTGTAAATAAAGTGTGGAGAGTCAAGTGTAAAGTGTAAAGTGTGGAATGTAAAGTATAAAGTGTGAAGTGTGGAGTGTAAAGTGCGCAGTGTGGAGTGTAAAGTGTAGAGCGTGGAGTGTAAAGTGTAAGTGTAAAGTGTGGAGTGTGGGGTGTAGAGTGTGCTAAATAGTGCGCCTGCCACGAAAACTGACATTTCACACAGGACGGATCTTCATCAAATGCTACACTTGCCACATAAAATCACACTCTCACCATGTCCCACGCCTGTCACGGAATTTGCACGTTGACACCACTTGACGCAGCCCTGACATTGCGATTCGCAAAACATGCAACACGACACGTCTGAAGTGCTGCGCCTGTCACGCAAAATGACGATGGAGGTCTCCAAAGTGCTGCGCCTGCCACTAAAAATGCAACTCATCTTCTGAAAAGCTTGCAGAAGTATTGCGCCTGTCAGACAAAACGACTTTCGACACTTTTGCAGACACGTGAGAATGTTCGCCTGCCACGCAAAATCACATACCTGTTTTGACACCTTCGAAAAGGAGCGGTTTTGCAGCTTCCCACATATACACGGCGACGGTAGAAGAAAACCAGAGAATCGAGACGAGACATGCTGGAGCCTCAAAACGAGCATTTCGTGCGAGACTGCCTTGAATTTTCACACTTTGAGCTTCAAAGTCGATGTTTTCCTACGAGTTTTCTCATGAACCTCAAAATTTGCTACCTCAAATTCGAGGTTTCGTGCGAGGCATCCGCCAATTTTCATCACATGTCACCAAATGCCACCCCTGCCACGGAATTTGAACGTAGTCGCCACTTGACACAGCCCTGACATAGCGATTCGCAAAAAACACGCAACACGACACGTCTGAAGTGCTGCGCCTGCCACACAAAATGATGACGAAGATCTCCAAAGTACTGCACCTGCCACGAAAACTGCAACTCATCTTCTAAAAACGATGCAAAAGTATTGCGCCTGCCACACAAAAACGACTTTCGACACGTTATGAAACATGCTGGAATGTCACGAAGTGAGGCCACACGACGTTTGAAACCTCCAGAAGCAACCGCTTTTGCAGAACTCGCCATAGCCACGGCGATATTACCGTCACAACGGTCGCTCACGGACGGTTGCAAACGGTTGTGCGGACACAAAAGCAGCGTCGAGCGAACACATCTCAACCCCCAGACCCCCAAAGTAAAACGACAACCCTTCGCTATGCATTTGGGAATGACCGTGATTTAGAAGGATGTTTCATTTCGTCAAAGTTCGCCAATGTATTTCGCCGCACTTCAAAACATCGGGTAAAAATGACCGCGCACTGGTCACGGAATACAAGAATCCAATGCCCTACTAGTACACACTATAGAACTCAAGAGCAAAGTTGTTCCCATCATCCCATACGTTCGGTGGCCCACTGTAAGAGCGTGAAGCTACGACGCAACCTTCGAAACTGATGGCTGGATTGATCGAAAAAATGCTAGAACAATCTGGGTCAACACTGTCAACACACAGAGTTTAACAAAAAAATGCTCGGTTGCAATTTCTTCAATCGATGTGGGATCCAGAGAAGTACCGGGCCACTGGGGTTTAATGCATGCTGCACTTGCCAATGGGATAAAGCATTTTGACAGATTGAACATAGAAGGCCCGGAAGGATTGTGGGCCCCACTGCTGGATGTTTCGCTAAGTGATCGCAACTGCTCAACTGCTTCAAAACAGACGCAAGACATTTGAACTGGATTCCCCAGGGTACAACAGGCCACTTAGAACTCTGAAAAAATTGCCATATCGGCCAGACCTGCATTACCCAACGACGACGCAACTCCCAAACAGACTCCAGATCACTCAATCAGATAAAAAAACAAACATGTTTATGCCCATGCTATTTTTCATCCTGATCTGTTGGTTCTATTCTAATACGATTGGTTGAGTGCAACACTCGTTCTTGTTTTTTTTTCCTCAGGTTTGGCCGTCAATGCACAGAGGCACGGTCCTTTACCGTATGACACGCAATGAGACCAAAATAGGTCGGCAGCCATATCTGAATTAAGGCAGCAACCAACTTGGAAGTTGGTCAAAAAGGATTGGTCACCCTGCGATAACGCCACAAACAAAACAACAAAGGAACCAAACCGAAAAAAAGGCGAGCCACACTTCCCCAAGCCAGAAGTGTGTCTCTCCCGAGCGAGACACACCAAACAGGGCCGGGACCCAACGCAAAAAATCACAGCCCAGGTGACATTGCAAAAAGTCAATTGACTTCTGCCTTACAGATGATTGCCTATTGTAAATGAAATTGATCGCCTAAGTGAAACACAAAACAGACTTGGTGAAGCCACAAACGACATCACAAAATGCTCTGGCACCGACTAGCAACCTCACCTCTTTGGGCAGTTGCAATCGAAAGGCATGCAAAGACACTCAGGGTCCTCTCAGGTGTGCTTCATCATCGCATCAGTCTTCCTGTCACGAGCATAGCTACTACCGGACCAGGAGGCTCAGGCTTTGCTGAGCAGCCCGGAGGCAGCGGGCCGTGTCTACAGAGGGGGCACCACTCGTAGTTACCCAGCCCCACAAGGTCCACCCAGGAGCACACAAAACAACAATTAGCAAAAGGGGCCAACCCAAGCAATCCAACTCAAACTAAAAAGGCGGAGTCAGCCCGACAAAGCTCTAACGTTCTGCTCACAGGACACCGCTAGCCGCTAGCGGCTTCGTACTAGCAAAGGAATTCCATAGATAAAGATCGAAGACAGCGAAGACAAACCAAAATCGATGAAGCATCCGACATGAAGCTCTGCATGTGCAAATGGAAAAAAAACGTAACACTGCATCTGCAAAAAGGAAAAGCGTCAAGCATGGCCTTTGTATCGCCACAGTCGGAGCAAGTTTATGTGTCCTCTCCATCGGCTACACTGCAGAACCCATCACTGTCCATACACATGAATTGCAGAAGGCAATACCACTGGATCTGAAAAAGTGCAGAACACCAGATCGAACCCAAGTTCCGAAAAGCAAAACCTCGAACCTAAACACGGAGTTTCAACCTTGACTCCTAAGTGCAAACGCCAGCTTCGATCTTTTGCTCGGACGCAACACAAAGGAGGCAAGTTCTCAAGCAGGACACACCCGGAGACAAAACCCAAAAAAAAAGGTCACGTGCTAATCTGCTGATTGTGATACTCAGTCCAAAGCTCCCTCGAGCCAATGTCTTGAGACGCAATTCCAGGTCCAAAAATCACGACCTTTCCTGAAACGACTGAACAATTCCAAACTGCGTTGGGTCACAAATTCAGCCAGCTACAAAAGCCTGATCTACTTCCAAAAGCTCTCAAATAATTCCGGTTCTCATCCAAACGTGAATAATCAGAGTTCTTTACACTCAGGAACGAGTAGATGATTAATTACAAACATTCTGTACAATATTCTTCTGTTCACAAAACTTCCTCAAACCTCATGTTCGTTCACAGTTTCTACGGAGACTGCACGTTTGAAGTTAGACAAGTTTAGGAACCTAGAAGAGATGTAATGTATGTATAAAGTGATTACAACCATGGTGTAAACTACTTGTAAGTATCCCAAGTTTCTTAAGTATGGCTAACTAAGATATAACTACATGTAGCAGCATAGGTGAAGTTGTAAGTATTTGTTTGAAATGTATCTATTTGTCGAAGTTAGCGTATCCTTCTTATCTCCATGTTAATTTTTGATATCTAGTTAGGGAAATTAACATAACTAGTTACGGAAAGGAGAACATAAGTTATGGAACGTTAGCATAGAGTTATAAAAAGTTATGAACGGAGTGTGACAGGTGGTCTCCAAGGGACAGAGTCAGAAATGACAAGTCTTGCAAAAGACATGGTAAGAAAGAAATGACAATTCCGGAAATTGGACGACAGGACGCAGTGTTGCAATTTGTTTTTTGGGGTGACATATAGCTGTCGTGTTCAAGCAAGCGCTAAAAGAAAGAAGTGGGCTTTGTGAATCATGGCTTCGTTTATGGTTCAATGACAATTTAAATCTAATTATTTCATCGCTGCGTTTTGGAAATTGAGTATACTTGAACCAGAATTAAGTTAAAGCTGAGAAATAATTCATTCAGCGATAATCCAGCAATATGTCAATCATAGTGCAGGAATAGCTCAGCCATAGTTCAGCCTAAACTAGCTATACTTCAGCCATAGTTCCGCTATAGTT
>Ga0126342_10010487_pt1 | contig 16580 bp, 21 predicted proteins | sample Cyp1metagenome_FD_92528 | JGI IMG/M metagenome (GOLD analysis project Ga0126342, IMG submission 92528) | Coral microbial communities from Lord Howe Island, Old Settlement Bay, Australia - Cyphastrea 1 metagenome | ecosystem: Host-associated > Invertebrates > Cnidaria > Coral ... | reverse complement strand
TTACTATATATGTATATATATATAAATGTTTTGCTATGCAAATTAAAAAACCATACATATAAATATATATATATATACAGTGACTGCATATATAGTTACTGTAAAAACTACTTACTGCATATATAGTTACTGTATACACAGTTACTGTATATATATATACACATATAGTTACTATTTATACATATATATATATTTTTGACAAATATACAGTTACTATCAACACATATACAAATAGTTACTACATATATAGTTACTGTACATATACATACCTACTAAATATCTGTATATATATATATAGCTAATATACGTGTGTATATATATATATACATATTTTGTTTTTTTACTGTGTATGTATTGCTACTATGTATATATATATAGTTACAAAAAAAAGAAATATAGCTACTACAAATATAGTTACTATATATAAATATATAGTTACTCTATATATATATATTGTTAATATACATATATATAAAGTGGTACGATGTATAAATAGTTACTATATATTTAAAAAGTATATGAGAGTTGCTCTAAATATATATATATATATATATTACAATACATATCTATTTATATAATATCATTGCGCCTGTGTATCTACAATTTTTAATCTTAAGATATTTTGCCAGAGTTCAAAATCTCACAACTCTCACCCTTTAAAAGGTTTTAACCCAAGCACGGATTGCGCCACGCAGAGCACAAACTGCGATCGTGGATGCAACAGCCGTGGCAAGGTATTGTCCAACCAATTCTTTGGAGGCACTGCCAGGTCCTGCTGCTGTTGCTAGGCAAAAATACATATATATATATACATATTTACATACACACACATATATATATATATCTAAACATATATATATATATATATATACACTATATATATATGTATGTATGTCTATATATATATATATGTGTGTGTATATATGCAAATAAATATACATATATATATATAAATAAATATACATTTACATATCTATGTATATTGACATAAAGTACCCAAGGGTATTTACAGGATTTTAGATGTTTAGATGTAATTTTAAAGGCGTCATTTTGGGGCCTCTAAGGGGGTATCATATGTATAAACACGTGCTGTATATAGATATAGATATATATACACACACTCATTCTCCAATAATCACTCCGTACAAATGCATCATCCCATGGATCAATATCCCATGTCTGCCTCAACAAGCTAGATAAAACATTGAAGAACTGAAAAACTGAATGCTGAGGAGAGATCCTGGGCCAGAAAGTCAAAAAATGAAAACTGAATCCTAAGGAGAGATCTTGGGCAGCCACTTTCCCAGAACAAAACTAAGGTTTTCTGCTTTTCAGTTTTCTAGCCGTCATGTTGTTGATCTGTCCGGAAAGACACAAGCTGTTTCATTAACCAGTCCGGAAAACAAAAACAACAAAAAAACTCAAGGAACTCAAAAACAACTTTTGACTTCAGTCACGGATTCTGTTTGTTCTTTGGGTTTTGTTTTGTATATTTTTCCTGATTCAAGATTCTGAGGAAACACTTTTTGGATCCGAAGCCTTCAGTGTTGATTAGGAAGTCTGCAGGTGGGATCTGGATCAAAGAAGTTGTTTGCTTGCTTTTTTTCAACATCTCGAATTTTGAATCCCGGAAACACTTTCAAAGTTTGCAAAGTTTTTTGGATATGGAGATTGGTTCATCACCCAGAAAGTTAATTAACATATTTTTAAATCATGGAAAGAAATTCATGACAGCCACGGCTTCAAAATCAAATAAGCAACCAAGTTACAGCATGGACTTTGAACTCTTTTTCGTTGCATCAAGTGGCATCATTTTGTACAGTCCCCTTATATAAAGGAGTGCAGCACTACTTTGAAACGAATATAAGGATATTTTCAAGGAGACTTACAGCCTTGCAAAGTTCTTTTAAAGAGGTAAAGGAATCTATGGAAGGACAGCATTCAGCATGGAATCCTTTGACCCATCTTAAACGATTATGGTATTCCTACGGGCAAAGTGTCCTTCACAAGGTGAACCATTTGATTCTACGATTGTATATGCACTTCACCAGCTGCTGTGGATTTTAAAACTTAGAAGTTGACATGTGGTGGCATGCACCAGACATAGCATGGCCACTGCGCAAGGATGACCCTATGCCATTGAACGAATGGCTCAAGGGCGAGACGAAAAAGTCTTGCCTAGCAGCTGCGCGCTTCAGCTGTTGATCCACGGGTTATGAGCCCAAGCTAGGATCACTGCTGACATGGAGTTGTCTTCAAGGCGAAAGTCATCGGTGCAGCGCCGTGCAGCTGCTACTCTGAATGCTGCTGTGGCGGCAGAGTGCGCTATGATATGAAGCAGCGGGCGCTCGACGAAGCAGCTGGGTCTGGAAACCATGGGGATGGGCAAAAAGCGTCAGAACCCGAAGCCAATAGAAGTGGGGGGGATGCTTGATGCTCTAGGACCTGTGGGCCCACCGTTTTCTTTCTCCCCAGGGGAACCTCCAATGTTAATGGGTGAGCCAAAAGGTGCTGAAAACCTCGAAGTAAAACAAAAGGTCGAAAAAAACATCTGGTGTCAAAAGAGTTGTGGTGCCTGAGCAGCAGTCTGGAAACCCACCAAATGAGGCGACTAGGTCAACCACCGAACAGTGCAGGGGATTGTGAATGAACATAGTCCTAGGGATGGTACTGGTAAGGGGAAGGGGTCTAGCTCTGAGTCTGGTAGGATAGAACCCAGGAAACATGTTGCCGTAGAAGCTCATGGCCTAGGCCGGGATGTCACGTGTGAGGGGTTCTGGTGTTGTCCAAAAGGTGTCACAGGACTCCAATGTGAGGGGTTCTGGTGTTGTCAAAAATGTGTCGGGTTCTGGTGGTTGTGAAAATGTGTCACAGGGCCCCACGGGGAAGGGTTCTGATGTTCGTGAAACCATGCCTCAGGGCTCCAACATAAAGGGTTCCGGGGTTTGTGAAAGGTTTTACATAGTATAGGTGAAGTGCCTCAGGGCTCCGAAAATGTTGTCGCGGTGCCTCAGGGCTCCGAAAATGTTGTTGTGGTTCCAGAACAAATGGGACATGATGTGAATCCCTTCTGGAGCGAAACTCAGCAGCGTGAAGTTGTTCGAGAAGCTTTCGGGCCTGGGTACGATGTGAGTGCCTTGGGTTTGCAGCTGGGTTCAAATGCCTCAACACCCCAAAAAGTTCATGTGGGACAAAGGGGAAATGTTGATGTTGAAATGGATCCAGTTGAGTTGTTCCGATTGCGTTGCTTGAGGGAAGCTGAAGAAAAGTTTCGCCAAGGTTTGTTGAATATGGGGACAAGTGCCAGGGAGCCAAGGTTGAAAAACATGGGACTGAAAAAGGGTCGTATGGTTCACAGAGTTCATATGCTTCTGCAATGGATTTCCAAAAGCCTGGCGTGCCCAAATCTCATGATGTGGTTGAATCCCGAACGGTTCTTGAGTCAAATGTGAGGGTTGTACCCGAACCAGTTGTGTCAGTAGTGTCAAATGTTGTTGAACCGTTTGTGCCGAAGCCACCCCCTGGGCCACCACCACCGTCTCCTCCAAGATTGTTGAATAGTGGATGTGGGTTAGGGTGTGTGACACCTCCAATCCCACCTGCCTTGCCGCCTTTTCCCGCATCTGTGTCAGGAAACTTGCAAAACTCAGGTGGATTCGGTGAAAATCCTTCTGAACATCTCAGGACGGTGGAGCTTCCGAAATTGTCGATGGATGCCACTGCTGCTCTGCAATTTGGTGATTGGCTTAGCATCATGGATTCTCTCATGGGCGACTTGTCTTACTCATCGGGGGATTGGTGGACTATGGTCAGGGGAGCTGTTGACCAATGTTACAGGGATTGGTTGAATGTAGGCCCAATTGAAAGGCCCAGGCTTCGCCCACAAGTGGATCCTGGGGTTCAACTTTGGCCCCGAACGGAAAGAAGAGCTTTAGCTATGCTTTCGGGGTCCATTCCTGATCCAATCAAAGAAGAAATGATTTCAGCTCGCAAACAGGCTGTACTGATCAAGTGTTGAACAAGTTATGCATCACCTTTCAGCCGGGCATGTGAGCGTACAAAGTTGTTGCAGAACATTACGGATTCAAAATGTGGTTGCAATGTTCATGAAGTTTTGGACTGGATTCGAACTTGGCGACAGTTTGTTCAAAGAGCCAGGGAACTCCAAGTCACTTTGCCTGATGGTTTGGTTATGCTAGGCTAGGAGCACTGACCAAATGTACTGATGTTTTGAGTGGAAAATCGCCACAGGTGGCTTATCGTCTCAACATGATCCGCCAGCAGTTGACCTTGGATCAGTTGCCAACAGATGAGACGATCTTGAGCTACTCCGAGCATCTGCAAGCTGAAGCTGAAGAGCTGACTCTGAGCGTGCCCGTGAAGGCAACTTCGGCCGTGAAAGCGGCTGCTTTGGGTGTGTCACCACCTCCAGGGATCCCTCAAAACCTTCAAAATCTTCAAAATGAATCGGAACAGAAGTCTCCGAACCCAAAAAAGAAGGCTGGTAGGTATTGGATGGGTGAAAAAGGGTGTTCAAGAGGTGATCAATGTCACTTTGGTCATGCCACTTTGGATCCCCACAGTATAATCGGTGTTTCAATTGTTCTGCTGTGGGTCATTCCCAGCGTGATTGTCCTTTGAAAACTGCAGGGTCTGACTCCACCAAAAAGAGGGTTGCCAAAGTGTCCAAACCAAGTGGAAAAGGGACTGGGAAGGGTTTGGGGGAGAATAGCAGCCCTGAAAAAACTACTGGGGATGTGCAGAGGAATAAGTCTCTTGGTTCCGAAACTGTTTACAGGACTGGGCCTGAAACTGAGAACGGGGGAGAAGATACCCCTGAAAGGATTACTCGGCTTTTGAGTGAAGCCGCTACTCTCTTGAAAGCCCTCAAACCGGTTGCCGAAGCTGTCAAAATCAAAAGGGTGAAATGGCCCAACAAGTCTTTTGGATGGTGGGGAAACAAACGCTTTGAGAAGAGGAACCCCTCAAGAACTGACTGATGCTGATCCTGTTGTAGTGGAGTTAGCACATGGGTCGGTTGAACTGAAACAACATGCTTTGACGGGGACCATTCTCACTGAACATGCGGTTGAACCCATTGTTCCTTTAGGGGACTGATTGACCTCGGTTTTGTCATCAAGTGGAGCGCCCATGGATGTGAAATCAAACACCCCTCAAGAGGAACCAGTCAGTGTTGGTTGCGAAATGGTTGTCCAGTTGTTTCCGAAAAACATGCACTGGGTTTGATTCATGACATCGAATCCATGGAACTGGCCAAAAGAATTCCTTCTGAAACCTCCGAAACCGTTTCTGAAATTCTGAAAGTGCTCATGAGTGGTGGTCACAACGGTTTCCAAATGTTCCCAAAAGAATTTGGAATTACATGAAGGGCCAAGGTGTTGAAACTCCAGGGGCTCACTTGCCCTGGAATCGTGCCCAAAGGCGTCGACATGCCCAAGCTAAGGCGATTGACATCCACTTGTATGCCGGTGAAGCATCTAAGGAATGGTGTCTTGGTTGGCCTGCTGACGTTGACATGATCACCTTGGATGTTCGAGATGGTCAGGATGTCCATGATGCTGCCACTTGGGCCTATCTTTGGCGACTTGCTGCATCGGGACGTGTCATAGCTGTAGTGGGGGGACCACCGTGTCGTACTGTGAGCAGGTTGTTGGAAAAAACACCAGGTCCACCAAGGTTGCGTTCAAGAAATGGACCTGAAAGGTTTGGGTTTGAACACCTCAATGAATCCCAACAGCAGAAAACGGATAGTGACGTAGCAATCACTGGAGAGTTGCTTTGGCTTTCTGTGAGAAGTAGGCCTGACATAGCCTATGCAGTAAGTGTCATGGGACGAACCGTCACTAAAAGACCAAACTGGGTCCAACAGTTGGGACAACATGTAATGTTTTTTTTTGTGCAATACCCCAGAAACTTGTCTCTTAATTGTACCGCCCCTGCAACAAGGACCACGGTGCACATGGCACACTTCAGGTACCAAGGCATGAGAAGCTCATTGAGGCTTTCGCCGATATATCAGCTTCGCTCCTCAAGGTGACCGCAGCCACCAAGGCATCATTCTATGTGCTGCATGATCTCGGATTCAGTGGGAGGCATCTCGGTAGGCATTTCACACCATCAGTACGGCTGAGTCTGAGCTGGTTGGGTAATGTGAAGCCACAACCATGTTGAAGTCTGCTGAAGCCCTCTACTTAACGGTTGTCCATGGTTCATGCACTAAAGGTGATGGTGTTGACGGGTTTTTTGAAAAAAGTCATTTATGGGGATAACTCAAGTCCACTTAGCATTTTGATGCATCTGGATGGTGGGTGGAGAACACGCCACTTGCGCCTTCGTTCGTCTTGCCTGCGTGAGTTGTTGAAAAGTGACCCAAATACATGGAAAGTCAGACACCAAAGGGGAGTTGATTTACCTGCTGACATGCTCACCAAACCCATTACTTTGTTGAGAGATTGGATCAAGTTCTGGCATTTCCTTGGGTTACATGTTGATGCTTCAATCCCCAAATATGACCCCGAAAATCCACCTCAAAAAACCTCCAAAGGGTCTTCAAAAACAACCGCCACTTCAGGACCTGATGAAACTAAGGGATCTGATGATGTGGTGACCAAGGTGAAGGTGATTGTGGCTATGGCTGCGCTGGCTGACGTGCAGATCGCTTGTGCTACTGCCGCTGCTGCCTGCGCTGGATGGCTTGCATCCAACTGGCAGCCGACACCTTCATCCGAAGGTCGATCCAAAGAGATCTGTCTAGACGGGAGGGAGGTGGAAAAACCATCAAGAGCCATTGGCCTCAAAAAAGCAAAAAGATGCCAGGGGAGATGAACCGGCCAAAGGGAAACCTCCAAGGGAAAATGAACCTGGAGGAATAGCCCCTCAAATGTCAACGAAAACAGTTTTGTGGCGGTTTGGGATGAACCCCGAAAAAATTGAATGGGATCACCGAACCTATGAGTCAAAGGGATTTTGAAAATGGCCCTATTTTGAGGGATGTCGTGGCAGAAACCAGTCGTGGCATGGCGCACAATCGTCTTGAGTCCATCAGTAAAGTGACTCTTGTGGTGATGTTAGATTGTTGCAGCCACTGTTGGTTGCTGAAAACCACTGCCCATCGGGCTGCCCCAAAGTTCCGGCCGTGCGACTCGCTGCCATGGCCCCAAAGATGTCCAAACCTGTGCCGCCACTCCCGCCGCAGACGCCGGGCGATGCTGCTGCGAAGCCTGCCGCTGCGCGCCGAAAGGCGCCACCGATGATGCTGCTGTGCGCTTCGGCGATGGGCGATTCTGCCTCAAGCTCTGCGCAAGAGTGGGCAATGGGCGATGGGCGATGGACGACCGTTACCGCCAGCCAAACACCACTGGAAAAAAGGACTCATGGTCCGTTGCGAAATGTGGGAATGAAATCTTCCTGGTCAAAGTGCCCAGGTCACCGAGAAAACAGAGATTTCACGCACTGCGTCGCTCTGAGGCCAAATTCTTGACTGGTGAAAGGGTCACGAAGGCCTTTTATGTGAACCTCGCTGATGGGGTGGGCTTCCTCGTCTCCGGCCGATGGGACGATCCTGTTGTCCGAGCTGAAGCACAGTGGATTGGCTACACCTTCCTGACGATGCTACCTGAAGTCATGGACAAGATGAACCTGAGCATTCAGCTGGACCCAGCCACAACCACCGACCGACCCCCTTGGCCTATGTCTGAGAATCCAAAGGATGATGATTTGGATGTACATGTGGGTCGACACTATGAAATGGAAACACCGCGCTGTCACCGACCTCAACAAGAACCTGGTCTGATGGTGGGCCACCTCTACTTGGATGGGTGTTTGGCCAGCAGAAGTGAAACTGTTTCCAGTGCTGGTTCCTCTGAACTGCAGCTGGTGCCCCTTTCGGAGCCAACAAGCCAGCACAACAAGACCTCTGCAGCGCCCACGGTGGGATATAACCGTGGACTGTGGAGGCGTAATCCAGCGTGGGATCGTTGCAACCTCCTCTACTTCGAGTTCAAGCTCGGGTCCACAGATGCCAAAATCCTTTGTCCCACTGGTCGAGGAATGGGCTCTTGTGACTGATGATGAGAATAAGAATGATGAAGAAGAGGAGTGATTTACATGCTGGGCGAGCCCTGTTGAGAGCCGGGCTACAAAGCCATGTTTTTATGGCTGAACTTTTGGAGTTCCAAAGCAAGCTGCGGGGGGGGAGTGCGATTGCATATGCACTTCACCAGCTGCTTTGGATTTTAAAAACTTAGAAGTTGACATGTGGTGGCATGCACCAGACATAGCATGGCCACTGCGCAAGGATGACCCTATGCCATTGCACAAATGGCTCAAGGGCGAGACGAAAAAGTCTTGCCCAGCAGCTGCGCGCTTCAGCTGTTGATCCACGGATTCAAAAGCATGCATTACTAGGAAGTAGAGCCCTTGGGTGTATGTACCATTCTTTTGAAAAAAACATGTCATGGTTGTATGTGTGCGGTACATATTCAAGGTATACACATACTATATGAAACGGTATACTCAAGATATATTAAATTATGTTTTCAGGTGTATTAGATGGTTTTTCAAAGGCATATTATATTAAAGGTATGTAACCAATAAATAGATATGTTTTCATTCTTAAGAAAATGGATTCACCACCGCACTACAACCAGACCAATCCGAAATGCAAAACCATGCAAAGAGCGCAGAGACTTAATAAAAGGTGTGTAGAGATATGAAAAGGAGCACAGTGATGAACGAGACTGCATTGACAAACACACACACATAGTGTGAAGAGGGCTACGCAAGGGAATGCTAATATTACAAATTCACGGAATATTGAATGCACCAACGTCAAAAACGAAGTTTTACCTTTGCCTAAAGGTCTGTACCGCTTTTTCAAAAAACTGAGGCGTTTGAAGTCTGGCACCTGCTGCGCAACATGATGGCCGTGTACCAAATTCAAAGATGACAGCACTCTCACAAAACGACCGTTTTCAGCGTTTCCAAACATTGTCCAAGTTCCACAAATACTGCAGATCCCCATTGAAGCTGGTTGAATCTCCAAACTTGATGGTGATGTCTTCTTACATGACATGTTTGTTGATTAACTCTCATGTTTAATTTTGAAAGCCTCTACATTCTTTCTAGTTCAGTTGAAGGCCCATGTTTCATGCCTACATTCCCGTTCCGAACGCACCTTTTGACATCCCCCGTGGCCCCATGGAGCAAACGGGCTCCAGAACGCTGGTGAAAGAATTGCTCCAAAATGGACCGTTCACATGTGGGAGCTGGTCGAGAGCACAGCAGTTCTGCAGATCTTCAGGGGCACATTGGACCTGAGCAGCGGGCTAGTGTATATGAATGGCAGCAGCGGGATAGCTAAGTTGAATCACATAACGTGGTCAACGTTTGGGTTTATGGGTAATATAATTATAGGGAATGCGTCTATAAACCAACTTATAACTGGGGGACTCACCTTGTATGTATTATTACATGTTATATATTATACACATGAATACTTCTATTAATATATATATATATATAGAATATAACTATATATATAATTATATATAATATATATATATATATATATACACAGTAATTATATATACAATAGTACTGTTAGAAAGAGAACATGGTCCCTTGGTCAACCTTACGAGCAACCAAACCTTGCGGTTTCAAGGCTGAAACATACGCTCGTCATCATGGATCATTAATGCGGCTAGGACACGCCGTTGCAAAGACTTCCGAAGGCTGTGCGCTTGTAACCAGCTGGGCAAGTGAAGTGTTGGCAGTCTTGCTTCAAACAAATACTGAACTCAATCCTTGGTTCTTGCGGGACCATGGGATTTTTGTTAAGCCCCATAAGTTGGAATATGACCCCTATGATCATATGATATCATATGTAGCTGTGGTTCTATGGTCAGACTTGTGGTAGCAATGGTCCCACAACGTCTTCGGGACCGTTCGGGATGGTAAAATCCTGACGTGCCAAATGAAAATGGATATGACCCGAAAGCATGGCTGTTCGTCCCCATCCCGAGGCATTTCATAGAGATTCTGAGATGATTAGAATGATATAGATATAGATGGCAAATGGGTCAAAATTGAGTACCCCAATTATTCGATGCTTACAGTAATATCAAAAAATCTACTTAGATCTGTGGTCCCCCACGTCTTTTATGAAGGGGACACCCTTGGATTGCGGTTTTTTCACTGCATTCTGCAACCACTGACACTGCACATGTGCGATGGTTCTCCCACTGCTTCGCAACCATTGACAAATTTTGCTTGGTTTTTCTGCAATGGCTAAAGAAAACCAAACTAAACAAAAACCAAGAAACCAGAAAAACAAAAAACAAAAAAAAACAAGACCCAACTCTCTGCCACTACTCTCCCTTCGGGTGTGCAATCTTGTTTTTTGTTTTTTTTGTTTGTTTTTATTTTTCATTTTTTTTTGGTTTCTTGTTTTCTGGTTCGTTGATTGTTTTTTCTGCAATGGCTAAACAAAACCAAAATCAAAAAAAAACAACAAGAAACAAACAAAACAAAAATAATAAACTAAAAAATGACAAGACCCAACTCTCTGCCACTACTCCCCCCTTGGGGTGTGCAATCTTGTGTGTTTTCGTTTTTTGTTTTTTTGGTTTCTTGGTTTTTAGTTTGCTGGTTTCTTGTTTTGTTTTAATTGTTTTTTGGTTTCTTGGTTTCTTGTTTTCTGGTTCGTTGTTTTTTTTTCAAGGGCTGGCAAGACAACACAAAAGTGAAGGACCTAGACCTCACTCTTTGCCAGTTCTCCCACTTTAGGGGTTGCAAACTTACTTTTGGTTGATTTTATTGTTTGCTTTGGGCCTGTGGTTCGAAAACCATGTAAAAACACCATGGCAAAATGCAGGTATCACTGGAGGAAGCTTGGGGGGCTTGGGACACAGATTAGGCAATTTTGCCTGTTTATGTAATTTTTCAAAAACTGTGTTGAGCAAATGCAAAAACATAGGCAGCCAATGAATGTGTAGAACTGATTTTGATATTGACATTGTTGGCTCAAACCCTTGAGTTAACACATGTTCAAACACTTTGAAAGATTCCCTTGAAAAGGAGTGATGCATCTCTTTGAAGTGAGTGCTCCCTTCAACAAGTGCATGTCTTTTAAAATGGTAGAGCATCCCATTGAAGTAGGTCATGTCTTAGTCTGCTTCTATGTCAAAAATGAACCCTCTTGCACATGAAATGACCTTTTCACAATATATTTTCTTAACTGACGAACACATGGTACATGCAAGCAGGTAACATATGTCCTTCACAATTGCACATTTTTCTGAATGCATAATGTGATATTCTTCCAAGGCAACGCACCATATCTTGGGAATAACACCCTTTGGTGTAGGCAGCTCTCCTACTGTAATTTGAAGAATGTGCATCTTTAAATCTTAAGACAATCAAACATTGTTTGAACAGATGGTATACTGTATGCATGTAGCACTCTTTTGAAAGAGTAGAATAATATGTTGTAGAATTTGTGCAACACCCCCTTGGTATGAGTGAGATATTTGATGAAACGAAAACATTATTGTTGGAGTGTACTGAACATATTTCTTTAAGTGAGAGTTGTCTAAATGAAGGCTGGGCTGATCTGACCAAGGGGAAGAGTACACATGTCAAACAAAAGTAATCCAGTTTTCCAAGAATGCTGCTTCTTCACAGGAATATTCTTTTTGCCATAGAGGACAATATTCTGTTGTTCTGCGGTAAGAAGCGAAAGAGCATTCTTTAATAGTGCTCACAGTTTCAAACATATTGCACTTTTGAAAGGGATGCTCTATGTCAGTAATACTGCATATATTATGCAGAAATGTTGACTTTTCTAAAAGGGGTACTGCTCCTTTGCAAGGAGGGTTAGACATCTGCACTCCTTCAAAGGGCATGTTGCAACCTTTCAAGGAATACTTCATATTGTGTTTGGATATTGCCCCTGCAAAAACACACGGCATTGTCCCAAAGGAAGATTACTCTTATTCAGAAGGGTATGTTTGTTTTGAATACTGCATTTGTTGGCAGGTATGGGGATGTTGTAATTATGTTGAAGTAATCTAGCATATTCTGCAGAAATTGTGTTTTGTTGAAGGGACACTGTAGTAGCATTTATCTAAGGCAGAGTGAACACCTGGACACTTCTTCAAGCAATACATGCTCTCTAGTGGACATGAACACAGCTTCATCTGTAGCTGAAGCTTTAATGTGATTACAGTTTTGAAAAAAACAATGAAAAAGTGCACTCCCACAGCGTCCTGCTCTCTTTTATTTTGACCCATACTCAGATGGCTGAAGAGGCTGCTTTTCAGAGCAAACGGGGGCCAGGCAAATGCTGAAAAGTACCTCACAATTAGACCATCCATCACCAAACAGTTGGTTAACTATGCTTCGGATAACATGGTTAAAACCATGGATGCTCGTGAACAATGGTGAACAGTGAACACCCAATTTTTCATGTTTCAATCCCTTCCCATCCCAGGTTTGCCTGATGATAGAAGATCTTCCGAAAGCATCCAATAAAGGCATATAGAGAAAGCACAGAATGCAGAATTCCTGATCTCCAAGATAGGGAAAGCATTGGACAAATCCCATTCCCCACCGGCGTTCCCCAAATTTCTCCCAGTCTCCGTTCATCTGAGGAGGAATCCAGCATGACTTGGGTGCCACTGGGCAGTACCAACGGCCCCGGAGGGCTAGAGCTGTAGAGACGGGAGCCCAACACCAGGAGAGGACCTATCAGACTGCACCGGGTCCCATGGATTACGAGAGGAAACGGTGAAACTTGCAGAAAGTTGATGGACGCATGCGGGATATGAAATGATTAAAATTATATAACTGCCATAATGATTAATGGGTTTATAAACCAACAGACACAACTGGGGACCTTGTATGTGTTTTGATGTTGCTTCTAATAGTGGAATTTGGTGAAAAAAACAACATAAACAACCAACACCACGTTCTTCAAACGGGATCAATTAAAGTGTAATGAAACTTTACTTTCCAGTATCCATCCTACTTGGGTTTATGACACTTGATACATTTTGGGTGTATCCCATCACCATAGATTGGGGCAATCTATGGAAAACAAGGTGCCAAGTGCTTTCAACATCTCCGGGAAAAGTGCAGTTTATATTCGTGGGGATGGGTGCTTCTGACCAGAAAATCTTGGGCATAAACTAACAAATCATGAAGGCTTAGACCAACAGAAAGGGCATAGTCTCAAGCCAGAGTGTGAGAGAGCAATTTTCTGGAATCCTGGGACGATTTGAGGCTCTTGCTTTAAACAACGGTGATGTAACCCCAAGCACAACTAGATATAATGCCTTATTAGCCACAGAGCATCTACTAGCTTCCATGGTGGTTAAGTCAAGCTGTGCAAAAGATCAGACCCTCGGGGATAATTATCTCGGTAGCGATGGAACAGTGCAAGCGCTGAGGGCAAGGAAATCCTTTCGAGACACTATATGTATAGTTCGACGTCTGGCTTTGGCAAACCACACACACAATTTTTTCCGAAGCGTTGGTCAAACATCGAGGTGACCCGTTGATTCGGGGGGTCTGGGTTGCATTCTATATCCATACCACAGATATATGAATGCATGTGTACATATATAAATATATGTATACATAGTGGATCATAATGGGATATTGCCTCACACTGTCCTCAAACATAGCTGAGAAATCTCCGAACTGAATGGAGGTTTGTAGCTGGGAAAATCATCAAACTATATGAGGATTTTCAAGCAAACCATGGAGCTGATTACCGGAGGGTAGCAGTTTCCCGTACAGAAGTCTATTGATGATCTGACTGAGGTACATACAACAAAATGATATGGAAACAAAAACATGGGGAAAGCCAGCGACGAACTAGTTTCATGCTGTTCTGATATTTCACTGGAGGTTATATGATCCGTGCAATTTAAAAGTTGAAGTTGCCAACAATCATGTTTTATCAACCCCAAATATGGTGGACTCCAGATACAATGGGTATAAGGGGAACTTACCTATGGGCCCATTGTTTGCTGACGGGGTGAAGGAGAGGATTCTCAGCGATACGTAGATTTGCTCTCCAACTTTTATCGTCAGTCAAGCCGCGCCGAAGATATTCCTAAATTGGAATCCCTGACAAACATGGTAATTTTGTATATTCAATATTATTTAATATGCTTAGCATCCATGCCTATTACAGCCCATCAAGTGACCCTGTCATTCAGGTCAATCGAGTGACTCGAATGTTGACATTTGGTCACTTTACCCCAAAATTGTCACAACCTGAACTGCCAACTTTCATGAACTCCGTTGCTCACGACAGACCCTCTCATTTTCATGCAACCCATGCTGAAATGATCCTGGAGATGCTGATGCGATTATCAAATCAAACATTTGAAAACCATGCCTGAACATTTTGTGAGTTCAAACCCCGTGCCATCTAGGGATCGGATTATACCACCATTTTTGATGAAATCCCAATTTTTCATGGGAAATTCCCTGTTAAAGTATATATTATGTATAACATGTACTGTATATATATATATATATATAATATTACAAAATATTCATATCTTATCACTATCAATATGGAATTTTGAACCTCAATAATCAGAAGCATTCCCGCTTGGCCCTGGCCTGTTTTGGAGTTGCCACCCCAAAAGTCCACGTTGACCATGGCGCGGGGCCTTCAGAGATGGTGAACGCGAGGTTATTCGTTTGGGACGTGGCTCAATGTGGTGCCCCAGTTATGTTTGTTGGTTTATAACCCCATTAAGTATTGATATATATATATATATATATATATACAAATATAGATAGATAGATAGATAGATAGATAGATAGATAGATAGATAGACCTACCATAAGTCCTAGTTAGTAGAGTTAAAAACCAACTTCGCTATCTTCGGGGCACCACATCATTCACATTGTAGGTCATGGAGATTAATAGTCTACGATTTTTATGGTGATATGAAAGGAAGAAAAGGATATCTATCGAACAACAATGGGAACAAATGCAATATGTGATCGAGTTGATATAACCAACCATTTTTCACAGGGACTATGTATATAATGAGGGATGGAACAAGGTTCAAAATTCAAACAATAACGCATTGAATGATCCCTGAAGCACCGTGGGAGTGCTGGTTACTAGGCCATAGCTTTGGGCCTTTAACATGAACAAAATGTTTGGAGAAGTCATGGGGTGTAATTAACCAAGGGTTTTGTTCAAGTGTCAATATGGGTTCATCAATAAAAACCAGTTTTAATGATGAACAACTATTGAAATGATTACGAACTAATAAGGTTTTCATGAAGTGAACCAGTAACCAGCGGTAATAATGAATGCAACAGGCACAAACACATAATATGACCACACAATGATTGGGATCTCGTGAGCAAAGCAAGAATCATATGGTCAGCCCCTTGTATTCTTCTATGACAATCGCAGACTTGTGGTAAAACGCAATGGATGTTCATTATTCCATGGAATTATTCTATTCATTATTCTATAACATGTATTGTTCTATTGTTAAATCTCAATCTTTGGTGGTAAAATCTGATTGGTATGACCTCAACTGCATCCTACAGTGACTGGTCGTGGCAAGTCAGGAGAAGTGCGGTGAGTTTTTCAGATCATCTTTGATACCCTGCAACTTGATGCAACTTGCACATGGCTTTGTCCAAAAGTGAGATTCAATCGTCACGAAATGGGTAAACAAAAAAACAACCACAACGGTTGGATATACTGTGACATATAACCAATTGTACATGTAACATCATGTAACATTGCCACTTCAATGTGTAAAAATATTTTTGTTCTCAAAGGGTAGGGAGCAGGCAGCAAATTCATAGCTACAAACCGTGAGGAAAGCCGGAGGTTTCAAACATCTTCAAAGCATGGAGTGGTACCATGAGGTTCCCAAGTTTGAGACGGGAAGAGTGATCAGAAGAATAGATACAGAAGAAAACAAAGTGGAGAAGGAACAGAAAAGAGAGAAATGATGATAATAATAAAAATGGAAACACATATGAACACATAAATAATGAGGCATAAGTTATGATAGAGATAACTTTAATAGAGATAGAGGTTCTATAAATGGAAGTACCCCCCAAATTATATAAATGGTTCATAATTAATGGACAATTATGGAAAATCCATCTATAAACGGATGATTTGGGGGTACCCCCATTCTAGGCATCCAGTTATCCAGCTGCTGCTTGTCTATCTGAAAAAACATGCGCATCCCACTCAAGGACAAAGGAACATCTTCGGTTAGTTGTGACCAAGCTGTTCATTTTCACATGTACATGTAGAATATATTCTAACATATACAGTAATACGGAATAATCTATATAATATATACAAGGAGGGCCCTCAATGAAGAGGGCTGAAATCAGCGTCCGTTAGCGACCCCAAATTCAGACCTTTTGCACACACACAGCACGAGGCCCCACGTATAGGGTCACAGCAGCGGCTCCCCCCCCGCACCCCCAGGATCAATGTTGTTTCCTGGTGTTAATCACTGCAGCAGCCAGCTTCCAAAGCGTCAGGTCTT
>Ga0126342_10010486_pt1 | contig 16580 bp, 11 predicted proteins | sample Cyp1metagenome_FD_92528 | JGI IMG/M metagenome (GOLD analysis project Ga0126342, IMG submission 92528) | Coral microbial communities from Lord Howe Island, Old Settlement Bay, Australia - Cyphastrea 1 metagenome | ecosystem: Host-associated > Invertebrates > Cnidaria > Coral ... | reverse complement strand
TCATATGTTCTAAGTCACTTAGAACATACGTCCCCTATTCGCCGAAAATGTTCTAAGTGGAGGGCGCGTACCCACCGAAAAATTTCCAAAACGATGTTCTAAGTAGTTGTCCGGCGCTATATAGTTATATATCATATATATCATGATGCAGTCATCATGATACACATCTCATCAGCTCTCATGTTTTGCATATCGCCAGGTGAAGCCTAAACCGAAGTCAGGGATCTCCAGTCAGGGCGTGCCTCCAGTCTTAGCTGTGGGATGCGGCTACTTTCCCAGGAAATTACGCTGTGGTAAACATACAAAACACTATGGAACATCACCATTTTTCATGGGAAAATCAACTATTTCTATGGCCATGTTCAATAGCTATGTTAGTCATTCCCAGGCCGGGTATCTATTTTGATGATTTGTTCATGATAGAACATCGATTCATGAGGAAAAAGAATTGTCCATGCTATCCTCTGGTAATTTAACATAGCTATTGAACATGAACCATTTATAGTTGATTTACCTATTATGAATGGTGATTTCCATAGCTATGTTAGTTTACCAGAGGGTAATTTGCTTGAAGTCTTAGTGACGATTTATGGTTCCACCAATTTCAACCAACTTCAACCAGGGTGCCAGCGGTGCCATCAACACGTGTGGATCAATATGTGGATCAGTAGTCCTTGCTTCGGGCTTTTGGTTGGTGTATACTAGGTGTATGTTGCAAAAGTCATGTTTTTTTTTTGATGGTCCAGCATCCAAAAAACAAGTTCTATGATAATATGATGCATCATAATGCATCCTTCAATTGGACCAATGTGTTTGGAATCCAGATGTTCCGTCCTTGTGCTTAGTTTTTAAATCTTGTCATTGGGGGTCCTGGCGATGATTGGTCGAAATTTCAGACCTGTTGAAACTTGCTTGGGTCATCATTTACTTTTGTACATTTTTGTACCTATTGTATGTATTTTGTAGTTCATACCACAAAGGAAGCATCCAGTGGATGTGTCTTAGTCGGGGCAACCCTGGGCTGACCATCCCTGTCCATATCTTTGAAATGCTGGGCTTCTGCAGGGCACACCCGCAGGGCGAAAGGCTGCATCAGATTTGATATACAATAGTAAATTACAATATTATATGTTATGTGTATCTATATATATATGACTATAATAATGATTGTATGTGTGATATACTATGTAGATATATGTGTGTGTGTGATATTTCAGGATATTTCCTTTTGAGCGTCCTTTCAAGAAGTCGTCCGAGTCACGAGCCAGTCTGGCTGCTAATGGAGATGGTGCCGCCAGATTGCCGGAAGGGCAATCCCCAAGTTCCCAAGTTCATCCATGTTTTGTTCATCCATGCACTTTAGTGACTTTAGCGTCACTCAACATCACTCGACCCCTTTAGTTTGAAACAGAAAAGATCTGATCTGAGTGGATTTGAGCTAGATCCAAGAGTTGGAAAGATTGGAAAGGTGGACAGAAAATCAACACATCCTTAATTTCGGAAGATTGTCTCTTTCTTGTCTGGTTGGTGGTTTTTTTCAATCATTTTTATTTGCCATTTCATATATGGGATGTCATCCTTCCCATTGACTTTCATATTTTTCAGAGGGGTAGGTCAACCACCAACCTGTTGTTCACGGGCAAAGCAACAGAAGATTCTGACGAACATCTCATTTTTGCTTAGACCACCAAGGCTGAGCTCCGAAGGCCGAAGCACGGCCAAGCGGAGGTGTGATTTGGCGGTGTGCTATGCGAGAGGTGATGAGGAAAAACATCTCATGTTTTTGGGGAAAACAGTGTAGCAGTTGTTGACCAAAGAGCTATTTTTGTTGTTCAAACAAGTTGATGAATGTGGACTTTTACCCTCTGGTAAATTAACATAGACCCTGGCAGATAGGGGTTGGAAGACTAGTTTCCATTAAAAATTGGTGATTTTCAGGGTCTATGTTTATTTACCAGAGGGTATATGGACAATTTCATGTTGGGTTTGTAGACTGAGATGAGTTGAATTGACAATATCACTTCCACAGGAACTCTGCAGGCACAAAGGTTCGGATGAAGGTCGTCACTCCAAGGATGATGAAAAGTCTGGTAGATCAATTCAATTGGGACTCTGATTCCCAATTTGGGTACTCCAACCTATTATATTGAAAGTATTTACCCTCTGGTTATGACTAACAGTTCGCCATGGTATAGATGGCCCTAATCGAAATAGATGATTTTCCCAGCTAGAACTCTCCATTTATGGTTGGGATTTTCCTATGGCTATGTTAGTCATAACCAGAGGGTAATAAATTCTCGGGTATGGGCTTAATGAACTGCCCCTTCGGAGGCTGTTGACCTGTTGACCTGAATATGCTATTCAGAGTTTTTTGAACCACCAAAATAGGCTTCCTTCACATGGAACAAATTGCAGGTAACCCTACAAAACAGGGGGGTACAAAACAGGGCTCCCTCTAAAGTTTGTCATAAACCTTCGTAAACATAGGCATTCCACAAACCTGATATCCCAGCCCAACGATAGCTGCTTAAGATTCGCCCTCAACGTGGTTGTTGGCCCCACCAACCCATCCCCGTTCAGAAACCGTTCGACCTTGCTGCCATCCTGCCAGTATCATCGAGAGTCGGCTCGAGCGTCCCAAGGGCGATTCCGGACCCGGAGGACCCCGGAGCCAGCAGAATTTGAAAAGAGTCGTCGGGTGGATTTAGCCAGCAATGTTTGACTGGTTGGTGGTTTGGAATATTTTTTATACCTTTATTTAGTCAAAATAATAACTTATTACCTGGTTGGTGGTTTGGAATATTTTTTATGACTCCATTCAGTTGGGAATGTCATCATCCCAACTGACGAAGTCCATCATTTTTCAGAGGGGTAGGTATACCACCAACCAGATGAAGATTGTTGAATAAAACATGATTCAACTCATTCCTGGTGAATTCTTGAAAAACAAACAACACCTGTAATTTGCAAAGGAATATGCAATATTATTATACATGATGTGCAAATATGTGCAACATCTATATATAAATATATATATACATATTATGTGTATATATATATATATATGATTTATGTTTGTACACATAAGCCCTAAAAGAGATTCGATTTTTTAACTGGTGCTTTGGCTAGGGTCCAAATATGTCCCAATGACCAACTTAAACAGGTTTTCAGTGGGGCGATGGCGGCGAAGACAAGGCGGCCCCCCAGTTGCAAGTAACTTTATAAACCATAGAGTTACTATATATATATATATACCCTCTGGTAAACTAACATAGCTATTGACTATTGAAAATTGCCATTTATAGTGAGTTTTCCCATTAAAAATGGTGATTTTCCATAGCTATGTTAGTTTACCAGAGGGTATATATATATATATATACAAGGTGGTGCCCCCCCCAGTTATAAATTGGTGAAATAAGCCCATGAATACTATAGATATATCACCTATAACCCATAGTTATTGGAGTTATGTTCACCAACTTAGCTATCGAACGGGGGCACCACCTTGTATACATACAGATATATGTCCACAATAAACCCACCAGTTATTGGAGATACTATGTATCCTAACTTGTTGTGATTCCAAAGTGGTGCAGCACCCATCAGATCAGGGTCGACTTGAGGATTTCCTCCCACACTCCGAGCACCCCCCAGTGGAAGGCCAGGGACTCAGAGAGATGTGACATCCAGGTGGTGAATGTTTGACTGGGCGGTTGATATTGAAGGGACACTATGAGTTTGGTATAACTCCAAAGGCTGGAAAAAATCAAGCCTATAGATCCAGTGGTTTTTCTAAACCCAGTGAGAGACATACAGTAAATATCCACATCTTTGTTGAACCCCGCGGGGCATGTTCAAAAATGCTAACATACCTTTTCAACAGAACGATCCGCCTTGCCATGCCTTGCCCCTCTCAGGAGAAAATATAATTCAAGTGGGATGCACATCTATAGGACGATGCAGCTGACCTTTAAAGGATTTGGGGTCCAATCATGGCTTGACTGGTACCCACATCTGGAGAAATGGTCCAAACAGACATTCTTCATCACGAAATCACTAAAGCCATGTCCAAATATATCCAATAAAGCAGCTCCAGCATGAGCAAACATACCACACAAATCGGAAAATCATTAAACTTATAGAGTCAATCCTTCGATGTTTAAGTCCCAGCCTTGGTGTTCAGGGAACACCGGAATTCCCAATGAATTTGGATGTTGCCCTCTGGTAAACTAACATAACTATGGAAAATCACCATTTTGAATGGGAAAACTCATTATTTCTATGGCCATTTTCAATAACTATGTTACTTTAGGGTAACACCTAGCGCCGGTTTCGCTGCATGGGGCGCCGGTCGAAACGATCGCTCCGATGGCGATCGCTCCGATGGCGGGTCACGGTGCTGGCAACGTTGGTGACTTTGACCGAGCCTGGAGGGGGTTGCGGTCTACCCCCGGTTGATTGGTGGGATGTTAACGGGTTACCCTCTGGTAAACATACAAAAAACTATGGAAAATCACCATTTTTAATGGGAAAATCCACTATAAATCACCATTTTCAATAGCTATGTTAAATTACCAGAGGGTAACCATCATTTAGTGGTTGGTGGTTTCAAACCATGGAAATTTATGTTCCATTTCATATATGGGATGTCATCCTTCCCATCGACGAACTCATATTTTTCAAGATGGGCACATTGCACCACCAAGCAGTTTATATGGGTTTTAGCCACTGAATATTGGTATTCATGGGGAAATGATTGATAATGATGATTGGTTGATGAGTCTTGTTCGTCATTTGATGGTTTTAACCATCAAACATTATCGAAGTATGGGGTTAGAAGTGGATACCCTCTGGTAAACTAACATAGCTATTGAAAATTGTCATTTATAGTGAGTTTTCCCATTAAAAATGGTGATTTTCCATAGCTATGTTAGTTTACCAGAGGGTATATGTGATCAGTTATGGTTGGTTGATGATTAGTTCCGAGATTGTATATAGCCAATATATTGAGGAATATCTCAATCCATGAACAGGAAATCCCGTTCTCAACCAACCACAACAAAGGGACGACAGAGGGTTTTGAACACTGCTCATTCCGCCAAAAACATCTGGCCAAGATAATTAATGTCACGGATCTGAGCGGAATTGTTGAACTACATGCTTTGTGACTTGGTCAAAAAGGGAGCAGCTCAATAGCATTTGACCAAAGTGAAGCTGTCATACCTTGTGTCTACGGGCCCCTGCACAAAAACCTGGGACTTGAGACTATTGGCCCAACTTACGTTTTTTTTTTACAACCCCAAAAAAAGATAGAACAGCAACCTCCAATTATTATTATGATATATATATATGATATAATACATATATATATATATATATATATGATAATATATATATATATATGTATATATATATGTATATATATATGTATATATATATGTATATATATATATATGTACATACATTATCCTATATATATATATGAAAATGTAAACTGTATATATATATATATATAGAATATTGGCAAGTTTAACCTTTTCCGTATCTTGGATATAGATGGTGGTGTCTTCGTGACCTTGTCCTAGGCCTGGTACCATCTGGGCCTTTGCGGACGAAGCTTCAGCAGTGCCGGGAAGGCTCAGCTTCCCAAGAACTAGTTGATGGAGGAATCAAACTGTTTATATATTATATATACACATCCGATATATTGTTTATAGTATACTGTATTAAAAAGTATCAAAACAAGACGTATATAATATATGTGATGAATCAGATGTTGATTTGGAAAATCGTGAGCTGGAGAACCCAGCAAGCAAAAAGGACCTGGTTTGACAGTGACGATTTTTTTTTTTGACCATAAATTGGGCCTCCAATTTATCAGTTGATTCATGTTCACCCTTATGCAACTGTAGATAACTTGCATGAAAGAACTAGTTCTAACTTAACCTCGGTCTGAGAAAACCAAGTGCCCCCGCTCTCGCAACGGGCACACGTTGTTAACAAGCAATCTTTCCCATGAATCTCACAGCGAAAAAGGCCGATGGTCAGAAACTTCCAGGATCATCCCAGTGTCCTGTTACTCGTATGGCCATGACTCAGGAACCGATTATTGGAGGTACTAGTACCTACCAAATTTCAGGGAATAACCCCACAAAATATGGATATTTGTGAAAAATGGTACAGTAAATCCATATCAAGGGATCCTAAAATTCCCATTGATGTTATGTTTGTGGTGAACACTAACTTACCTGTAGTGAGTTACAATCTTGTTGGAGGCAGAGGGATCTCATCAACAGGGTACTGATTGGCCCAGGGGTATGTCAGACGTATGTCACTCATTTTGATATATACAGTATGGATCCAAATACTTTCTGAGAAGGTACGGGTAAGCCCCAAAATCATAGCCCAGTCATACTTCCTGGGAAGGTACGGCTGGATCCATAGGGATATACATATATATATATATGTGTGGGAATAGCTTCGAAATGGGGACGAATCCCATCACCTGTGGGATGATTCTCCCAGGCATCAATTCACCGGGAAATAAGGGGTGCTCTTCCTGTAGGCTGACGTCATCGAAACCGTCGAAAGGTTGAGGATTTTCATTATCCCAACGGCTCCAAACACCTCGAATTGTACTTAGGGCGGGTTTTTGGGGTTCAAATACCTGAGACAAAATTTGGAACATTGGCTCATTAGCAGTGAGATGAACTATCCCAAGTAGACCAATTATCCCAACTATCCCATGATATTCTTAGGATCATCAGAGTTGTTTCCCTCCATTGGGGAGCAGCCCCACAGGCGCTGAACGTCCGGGTTTTCCGGCAAGCGACTCGAGGGCCTCAGGTTGGGGCAAGCCAAACAAGAACTGGTTGATGTTTTTGGGTTGAACACTGTGGTGCCCCATAGTTAGCTAAGTTGGTTTATAACTCCAAAAACTTGAGTTTATGGTAGATATACCATGATATACCTATACTTAATGGGGCACCACCTTGAATAGATTTGAACAATATAATAAACACTGTATGAGTATACACATCCTTCTTCATATTTTCAGACCACTGTTCTCTTTGTTTTTGTCAGTCCCGGGTGCAGGTGCGCCGCGCTTCGCATGCTTCGCATGCTTCGCATGCTTCGCATCACTCGGAAGGAGTCCACGGGTCAACCTGACAGCCAAATTTGGCAGCCATCCCTGGTGGTTTCTGCAAAATCGTGGATGATCATGGGGATATCATACAAGGTGGTGCCCCCCCAGTTATAAATTGGTTATAAGCCCATTAACTATAGATATATCACCTATAACTCATAGATATTGGAGTTATAAACCAACTTAGCTATCTTGGGGGCACCACCTTGTATCATACCATCTGGTTATGACTAACATAGCCATGGAAAATCACCATTTTTTTCATAGGTAAACCCAGGTAAACTTCATCTATTTCTATGGGCCATGTTCCATGGCTATGTTAAATAACCAGAGGGCAAGTGGTAAAGCCAGTGATATAACCATGGCATATCTATGGATAGTCCCAGTTCATGGTATATCTATGGGAAAGAACATGAACCCTAGTATGGCACTCTGGTTTCAGATTTATGCAAGCATTAGTTTATGAAGCGTGGTTGATTTGGTAATTTTGACAAGACATGAACTGTTTTCGAATGGTTGAGTTGTCAGCATGACGGGAAGAACTATCCACTGCATGACGGTGGATTCAGTTCACAGTGTCTCGGTGCCGAGATGGGGATGTATCCCAGGAACTTATGTAAAGAATTTATAAAGAGATACTTAAAACTTAAAACCAATAAGCACAGTAAGCACATCAACACTGGAGGGATGTTCAAAAAATCCTGACCGAGTATCAGGAAACATAGCTAGATGTTAACTTTCAGGAAGCTGCGTTCCACATGTTTGTGTTTTTGAATCCATGTGAGTTCATGATTATGGTGCCTAAACTGTCCAGGATGTATTTGTGGAATCAGCACTTGGTTGGATAAAACGAAGCGCATTTTCCACACCCATACCATGTAATTGTAAAATAGTGGCTTAGTTGCCTGTATGTTTTTTTTGTCCTGATTGTTGTAGCAATTACCTGGAGGCAAATAACAGCCCCAATACTGTATATATCCATGTTACCATACCTATGGTAGCCTATGGGTGTAGGTTCAATGGTGGCTATGAATCAAAGCGTTGGTACCCTGCTGTTCAATCAAAATTGCTGGGTTTTTAGATGAGCAGTGTTCAAAACCCTTGTTGCTTGATGATTAGTTCGGGGATTATTATACTGCCCAAATCTACCCAATATATTGGGGATTATAATAATCCAATAGGGAAATCCTTGGTTTCACCATCCAGTATAGAAAGAAAGAGGGATTTTGAACCCACCTGGAGGATCAACAACCTTGGAAAGTGATAACCACCGAGTTTTTTCACGTGAAAATCGATTAGGGTTATCCCATTTATAAACGGGGGCACCTTGGCAAACTCCAACGATGGTTAGCAACCACTTGAGATTATTTATGGTTATCATATGTTATTACATGTTATTACATGTTCTAGCTTATCATTTCACTATGGTTTTGTGATGTTTTGTGATGTTTTGTGGTTGAACCCGGTTACCTCGGTTACCGAAACACCGTTGTTTTTTCACCAGAAACCACCGACCTTGGGACGCCAGATAATCCGAACAACTCGGTCGTCACAGGCGATTCTGCGGGGCGCCAGCTGTTGCAATGGCTGGAGGAGCAGGATCCGAGCATCCGCTGGTGGCTCATCCCACTTAAGTGGCTTAGTTCAGCCCAATTATAAGTGGATTAAGCCTACAAAAATCCCATTTATAACAGGGGTTATAAGCCACTTACGAGCCGTGGGATGAGCCACCAAGTGGTTATCTATATCTAACGTATCTTATATATATAGTACATGTGTGTGTGTGATGTGTGTGTGTGTTATTTCTTCTTCTTCACTGGCTGTATCATGGATTTTGACCCCTTAGAAGTGGCAATATGATCTGTGATTTGCTTGAGGAACACCCAAAAAGTTGAAACTATTCCCTGTAGGTTCCCCAAGTAGTGGATTTCCCATTCGAAATATACAGTAAGCTAAATCATCTCAATCGAACCCAAGACCAGTTCATCCGCCATTTATATAGTTGCTGTACCCATGAAAACTATTTGAAACTTCCATGTATAGTGGATTATCAATGGATTTTCTTATATTTTCCCACGATGTTCCTATGATACTGTGGATGGAAGAAATCCTGAAATCCTGCACCAGTTGCTAGGTGGTTTATCCATTATTGATAAGGTTTCAACCATCCAAGGTGATGCAGGATTTCTTCCATCCACAGTATATCAATGATTTTTTGGATAGATGTTCATTTGCATATAAATGGACATATAAATATATATATATATATATATATACAATTATATATATATATATATGTTCCTAATTTTTCCTATATGTTCCCATGATGTTCCTATGATATGTTCCATTTAAACTTACCATTTGCTTCGGGGGTTTCCTGCCAGGGTGCAGAGGTCTCCAGGGCGTTAGACGTCGTTTCCGTCGGGATGCTCTGTTGGATCCTCCTGGGGCGGGTGGGTTTCATGAAGAGATGCGGGATTTCTCCAAGAAAAGATGGTGGTTTTAATGGGATTAAATGGGATTTGGTGAAAGTTTTAGTGGGATTTTAATGAGAGTTAATGGGCTTTTAATGGGATTTCAATGGGATCTACTCTGTGGTAAACTAAGATAGCTATTGAAAATGGCAATTTAGTTTGTTGATTTACCCATTAAGAATGGTGGTTTTCCATAGTTTTTTGTATGTTTACTAGAGGGTAATAACTTGTTAGAAAGTGGGGCTATAATGTGAGTAAAACCCATAAACCACCTATCACTGGGAATGGTAACCGTACCACCTATTTATGGTGATGACTGGGGGATGCTTTATTATTCGGTACCAATATTAACCAAATGTGGTGGGTTTTGTTCGACAAAAACTGGGAAGCTGGCCTGGCCAACATTGGAGATTTACCCTCTGGTAAACATACAAAAAGCTATTGAAAATGGCCATTTATAGTGAGTTTTCCCATTAAACATGGTGATTTTCCATAGTTATGTAAACGTTTACCAGAGGGTATGAAACAACCACTAGGACCCCATCAAGATGAGAGACCAACGTGGTCTGCCCGGCTTTGAGTACTAATGCGCGGTGAATGTGCGAATTCAATGAGCTTCTGATGGTGGCCAGGTGGCCAAAAATTAAACATGGAACCCCAAAGATGGGATTTGTGAGATGATGTTCCTCTCGGATATGGCTCTTTTGGGAATTTAGTATTTCATTGGATTGTAGCAATGCACTTTGACGTTTACTTAGCCTTTTTTGTGGTTAGATTGGTAAACACCATTCATCCCACTAAGTCAGTTAGTAGCAGGACATCCCCCAATCACCAAGTCCCAAGTCCCGTTTCTACTAGACATCTCCTGATTCTATGCAGAATGGGCCCCCAAGTCACTGTATGGTTGATGTTCAGCCATCCTAACTGTAGATATATGATTATGCATGAAATAAACCAGAATCAAGGGTAATTAAGGTATGTTTAGCAACTTACCCCTCTTAAAAATGGGGGGCTCGCTTTGTAGCTATATCCCAAGGTTCCGGGTTTGTCTGAAAATACGGTGGGCCCCCCAAATCCAATGGTTTAAAATTCATGTCCATATTGGCTGTTGCAACATGTTCAGGCACATCCAGGCACATCACATAAAGTTAGTTGTGTCCCGTAAAAAATCTCAGAAAACATCCCCATGAAAATTTCCCCATACGCAATTCTGTCCTTTACATATTTGTATTTTGTCTTACTTCATGTTTCATCATTGGTGATGGTTAAGTACTTCATAATTTCTAATGGGTTAAACAAGCATGTTTGAGCATTGCTTGAACATGTTTCATTTGTTAAACCACAATAGTTATAATCAACCTGTAATTGTGGGAAGGTCCAATTTACTTGAACTAATAACAATTTCATGTCAATCTGGTTATTGTTTAAATACCTTGATTTAGTGTTAAAATAATAACTTATAACTATAATACCTGGTTGGTGGTTTGGAACATTCTTTTATTTTTCCATATATTGGGAATTTTATCATCCCAACTGACGAACTCATATTTTTCAGAGGGGTAGGTCAACCACCAACCAGTATATAATCAATGATCGTTGATTTACCTATTAAGAATTGTGATTTTCCATAGTTTTTTGTATGTTTACTATGGAAAATCACCATTCTTAATTGGTAAATCAACCGTAAATGGCCATTTTCAATAGCTATGTTAGTCATTACCAGAGATAAACCCAACAGTTATTTAGTTAAAATAGTAACTTGTAACTTATAACTATACCAACCTAGTCTAACTGTACAGCAACATTTTTCATGGGTCACTTCTCCAGGATCCAACATTGGGACGCGAGCTGGTGGTCTTACGGGAGGTGGAGGAAGGAGAGGCGGGGCGCTAGGGCGCCAGGGCGGTGAGGGATGGTTTGGGTCCAAGAAAAAGCATCAAACATGGGGAAAATCAACAGACATGGTGGTTTAATATGGCTATGGATCAATACCTATACATACCATTTTTAGGGAGATTAACTTCATGGTATGACAATGTCACTATGATGGTTAATGGATATAATGGGGATATTGATGGGGATATAATATCTTATGATGGTTAATAGTTAGCTAATAACCAGCAAGTAATCTAAACAAGACAATGGGGAACTAATAATAAATATAATGAACATAAAACCATACTGAATGTGGTCATATTGGTAAGGCTGTTACAGTTTGTGAACTGGAAACACACTGGATTTTTTTTAAGATGCACATCATCGAAGGTTTCATGGGCCTAATAGTTTTCATGGCTATGTTCAAGTAGCTGAGGATAACTCCAACAACTGGCCTAGGTTGATTTATGGTACAATGTGGGGCCCCCAAACGATAGCTAGGTTGGTGAAGATAATTCCAATAACTATGGTTTATTGTACTTATAACTATAGTTAATGCGGCTTATAAACCAACTTATTACTGGGGGGCCCCACATTGTAGATTAATATCGAGTTGAATTTCCTGGAAGTTATCAGCCAACTTGCTTAATTCTGGAGCACCACCTTGTAGAAAAGCCGCTCTTCATTGGGACATTTCACCTCCACTTTTAAGTGCAGCTATCATGGCACAAAAAAACACCAAATTATAAGTTGATTTATCGACGCATTCAACCGTAGATATATCCCCTACAACATGTTTTAAATCAACCAGCTAAACAAAGTCCTTATCGACAAGTACAGTCAATATGAACTAGATTTATAAGCACCAGGTAATCTAGTGATAAACCATAATTTATAGTAACTGACCTCTCGCGTTTGTTGGGCCCCTTCCTCAGGAACTCATCAAAGTGCCGCCGGAGATGTGCATTCCGGCTGATGATCCTCAGGACCTGTCCTGGACCATCATTGTTTTTTATTTTCGCCTATATACACCATCCAAAATACGACCAATATTATATATATATATATATTATAAAGGGAAAGTCTCCAAGTTTTAAGATAACATGGGAAAATCCAATGCTAAAATTCTAAAAGTGTGACAAACCGAACCGTGTCTATCTTTTTTGGAGTTAAATATAGACTTGTATACATACTCTCTGAATTAAATCTAACTCATGGGTGAATAGTGATTGACTTTTGTTTGCCAGGCTTGATTGCCAGAGTGTACAACCAATGAAATCCCCAGGTCTCTCAATGACGTCCTCCTTTTATTGATGGCTAGCAGTTAGAATCGCCCATGCTTTGGTGGTTTCACCCCAGTAGGTAGGTTGTTTTATTCTTTGATCCTTGGCCATCAACGGGCATACTACCCAGGCACAAACAAAAATGCAAGGTTAGTTGAGATTGCTTAGTTATATAGTTGTTGGTTCGTAAACCTCATCAACTAATATTGTATCCCCCTTGAACTCGAAAGCAAGTGAACATGCTATACATCCCCTAAGTTGGTTTTGTTTACTTGGGATATAACAACCTAACTATATAAACCCTAGAATTCCCCAAGTGAACTAAGCCAACTTACCCGTAACTTACCTATCTCGGGTGACGGCGGAGGACGACGGCGACGGTGAAGACGTGCGGCTGGCTCTGGCGGTGCTCAGAGCTGCTTGGGGCTGCAGAACATCATGGGATCAGTGGGGGGCGGTTATCAACATATAAACACAATGGGTTTTACATGGTTTACCCTCTGGTAAACTAACATAGCTATGGAAAATCACCATTTTTTAATGGGAAAATCAACTATAAATGGCCATTTTCAATAGCTATGTTATATTACCAGAGGGTAATGATCTTTTCTCATACCGGTAGATTACGTTGGATGACGTTAGATTTCGGAAGTTGGATGCTTTCATATGGTTTAATAGTAGCTTAAGATTGTTTTATATGGCTGAATAGGGATATAAATAGGATGACAGTAAGATATCATGGGATATGAAAATAGTGGGTTTAAGTATAGTCATCCGAAAAAAAAAAAAAGTAACAATTTTAAAAGTAAATCCTCATTGACATAGTGTAGATTCACGCTTCTATTGTTTCAGCGTGTAAACCATCAGAATCATCAGAAGATAGGTGTTTTACCCATCAGATATATAAATATGTTTGCCAATAACAAATGGAATTGATTGGAATTGGGTTTTGGGGCTGAGGATCTTTGTGGAAAGCTCGTTCCATCCACAGGTTAGTCCGCAATTTCCCGTCTGAAACTAGCCATAATTTGTGGGCAAAATCATGATTTTCAGACACACCCATGTCTTTCTTGACCTAAACTACCTAAACAAATGGGATTTCACCATCAGAAATGAAGAAATGGATAAACATGGTGGTTTGGTCATGTTTCGTGCTGAACTTCAAAACCATGCCAAACCATTTGTGGGTAGGAAAACCTATATTTTTTTGGTGGAGATCTAAACCCTCACATGGTTGATTCTCCTCATAGGTTGTGGAGCCCTGAAAGAGGCTTTTTGCAGAGAGGATTCACATTTGTGAGTCAACACTCTGCGGCCCAAATGGGAAACATGGGACAACTGGGCACATTGAAGCCACGAACCCAACTGGTTGCTCCAGTTGGTCCATGTTAGCTTTCTATTCCAAGTGGGATGATGATCGCTGAGGAATTTGCTCGACCCTTAAAGTAACATAGAATCATACAATGTGGGGCCCCCCAGTTATAAGTTGGTTTATAGATCCCATTAACTATAGTTATAAGTACAATAAACCATAGTTATTGGAGTTATAAACCAACTTAGCTATCTAGGGGGCCCCACATTGTAGATGTGTGCAAATATATGGAAATCCAACAGAAATAGAGATGATCTGAGCATGGACATGCATTGATTTTCTATATCTGTGTTAGTTTACCTCAGGGGTATTTGTTGCGTAGCAGGCCTAACTTTCAGCAGCCCAGTTTACTCGGAGTTGAGGTCTGGGACGAGGAGTTCTGGCAGGACACAGCTGGGGATTTGGACATTTCAACCACTGCAGGACTGGTTTTTCAGACCCAGATACCTGTGCCGCATAGTTTCCATAGTTTGCTTATAGCTCCAATCCCTAGGCTTATGGTGTACACAGTATACTGGATTCTATCGAACTAGTTCATGGGGGCTACCACCTTTTAGGGCCCTCTATCCTTCCTGAAGAGGCTACTCTGAGCTTGGGCAAGATGTGGCAACATTGTTTGGCTGGATGTTGAACCACGAAGCACTCATCTTACTTGGCAGTGCCGTTCCAGTGATAAGTGGCTCCATATATATATATATATATATATATCATACATATATATATATATCCATATATATATAATATATATATATATAGAACGATAGCTATTCCCGATTATGGTGGTTTAAATCCCATGAGTATACCATAGTTTTGCAGTAACCGCAGAACTGCGGGGGCCGAGTGGTTGCAGCAGGGGCCGCAGGCTTATCGTGCCGTGTGGCCAAGTGAATCTGTTCTGCGACAGATCCTACCAGCAGGGGGCTCAGTGGCCGGCGATGGCCTAAAAATATTTTTGCCATACATGGACAATAACCACAACCAACAAAAGATTATTTTGGTGGACAAAGATTGACAGTGTCTACACATATATATATATATAATGTGTGTATATGTATATATATATGTAATATGTGTGTATAATATATATGTAATGCATAGTATAGATGTGCAAAGATCACAGATGAGAATAAAGCCATATGAAAATCTCCGAAGCTGCTGGATGTTGCTTCTCTTTGAGTGTAGATATGTATAGCTCATCTCTTTGCCAAGGTTCACTGGCCAGAGAGCCGCTTCCAGGAATTTCCCAGCATGCCAAGACTGCAGGTGCCCTGGTGGATCTTAGGGTTTTCAGAATTTGGGGAGATTCCATGAGATTCCATGCTGGGGCCATAATCTATCATAATCTACAATGTGGGGCCCCCTAGATAACTAAGTTGGTGAACATAACTCCAATAACTATGGTTTATTGTACTTATAACTATTGTTTATTGGTTTTAGAAACTAACTAACATCACTGGGGGGCCCCACATTGTATAGATCCCAAGCCATATGAAACCAGAAAAAACAACTCCCAAATGCCCAAATCTTCACTCGCTGTCTTGGTCTCCTGATGAAATTTTGCCAACCCCGGAGATGTGTGAAGATCTGTGGAGCGCTCTTCAAAATCAGCAAAACAACAGAGATATATGGAGTATACATGAAATGAATACTTGGAGACAAACCATATAACAATATTTGATGAGTATTCTTATTCATATAACAAACCATATAACAAACCATATACCATTTTTCTATGGGGAGAAATCATATAGATATGTACTTGGTGAAAACTATCCCAGTTAGTAAGTAGGTTAGTCCGCCAGTTTTAAGTGGACTATGGAACCCTACTTAGCCCACTGAAAAAACACGGGTATAACCTACTTACGATTCGTGGGATGAACCACCAAGTAGAGTATACATAGAACCTCAATGATATTCCAGTCATTGATCTCATGTCCACATTATTCGTTAATGCATGAAATCCCACCATGCACCTCTCTTTTGTCAAATCCTGTAAATCCCATATTTATATATATATATATACTAATTATAACTGTTTGAATTTTATACATCCCACAAATATGAATTCACATAAATATGAAATAACCCCAAAATCCATCAAACTCCCACATTATATAAATCTCATATATCCCTATCCAAGTACCTTCTCAGGAAGTTGTTTTTTTTTGTTTTTTTTCGGGGGTTCGCCGTACCTTCGCAGAAAGTATTTGGATCCATACATATGTATGTAAATCCCATAAACACAATTGATTGAATTATACTCAGAATGTACGCCTGGATCCACAGGAATATGATCCCATGTTAATATCTGTATATATAGGCTCGTCCCCGCTTCTGGAACCACGGAACCACATGGGGTGGGGGGGGGTGGGGTGGGGTGGGATGTTAACGTTCATGTGACCTTGCGGCAGGATGTTAACGTTCATGTG
>Ga0126342_10010485_pt1 | contig 16580 bp, 15 predicted proteins | sample Cyp1metagenome_FD_92528 | JGI IMG/M metagenome (GOLD analysis project Ga0126342, IMG submission 92528) | Coral microbial communities from Lord Howe Island, Old Settlement Bay, Australia - Cyphastrea 1 metagenome | ecosystem: Host-associated > Invertebrates > Cnidaria > Coral ... | reverse complement strand
GGGGCCCGTCAGGGGGCACATCTGCGCCTAAAAGGCTTCAGAAAGAAACCTGCAGCTCAATGTACACAGCAAAATGGTAAGCACTGTTCAGTCAATGGGTGCAATAGGTAGCTAAATTCACAGTATGTTATATATATATATTGTTATTATTATAATTTATTATATATATATATTATTGTTATTGTTGTTGTTGTTGATGATGATGTTATGTTATGTTATGTTATGTTATGTTATATCATATTATATACTGTATCCAATCATTGCAAGCGCAGGAACGAGAACACTGCCGCGCAGATTCCTCTCTTCTCCGCCACTTCTGTGGGAGTCTCAGCGGGCCCCGATTCCTCGGGTTCCCCTCAGCAACCTGACGAGGCCCATTGATGGCCCTTTCATGGGGAAAAGATATGAAAATATGGAGACATATAACATATATGACAAAATGTATGGGAAGATAAATGGAAAATCCGGTTTTTACCATGGGATGGAATGAAGATACCTGTTTGGTGCATGTCACGTTCCTTCAGAAAGCTTGCAAGACTTGTAGAAATATTCCGCAATTTCCAGGATACGGCCTATAATTGGGGATACGCGTTCTGTGCGTTCAAAACCAACCCAAACAATATGTGCCGAGGAAACTTCAGGAGACTATTCTTGGCGGTCATGCTCTGCAATCTCTGCATTTGCTTGGAGCAGAAATTAGTGGGAAGTTCAGAAGAGACGATGTGTGACCACAATGTCTTATATAACTTGATATAACTTGAAAAGCACCGGAAGTCCCAGATAATCCCAGCACCCATGGCACCTTCTTCAAGCTCTATCTTCTGATTCTGTGCCATTCCACTCAAAAGTGATCTGTCTGTTTGAATTAGTTGCTGTGAGCCAGTTTCTGCAGCAAGACAAAGCGGTTAGTATGTAACGTGAAGTCTTGTCAAGCGTGAAGTCTCACACACTCGCAATTGCCTTGTTGGATCCTCATCAATTGCGAAGGCCTAGATGGGTTGAGCATTGCTTTGCCTTGTGCTTTACATTGCTTTACTCAAGCAACAGTAAAACTTACTCGCGTACCTGTTCAATTGAAAGAACTACTTACGCATGGCTTGCGCTGGTTCGCTGTGCGCGTTTACACCTCTCTCCGCAAGTGAACCACTTGTTTTCTGTTTGCATGGACGACCTCATACATACAGGACATTTACAGGACCACAATTCATACACTTCCGCAAATTCATATAAATTCACGCAAACAAACATATTGCTCTTTAAACTCTTTTCAAAGAATGATTGGGGGTGATTCAGGCGAGCTCCACATTTCTACGCAAGGTATCCTGCCTCCCTGTCAGCGCTTCTGGTTGCCAGCTTGAGTAAAGCGGCCTGCGGTGACATCCGCCATTTCAGCGAGTCTCAACCGTGGAATTTCTTCGAATCTTCAAAATCCAAGACTTGCAACCTGTCTGTGCTTCAATCCTATCAATCCTCCATTGCTGCATATGGAACCTCCCTACCTGACAGCGTCGCTGTCGAACCAAAGGCTGCCAAACAGCCCAGCAGCAGTGTAGCAAGCCTCTCTCTTCTGCCTGTGAAAGATATTCTGGCATCAATACTTTATATCGGGGGGTCTGAACTTTAAATATATTTCAGTCATTTCCTTTCTGAGATGGTGTAGTCAAGACTGCACACCAGCTTTTAATTCATCATAGAGGCTAAAACGAGCTGTGCGGTGTGAGGACAATATGCACTCGTTGGAACCGCTGGAAATCCAACCATGCTTGCCAGGAGGTCTCAAAGAAGCTTTTGTGGTTAATAACACTCAAGTAGCTGCGATGAACTCTGTGATGATTCCAATATCTGAAGGATTCTTTTGCACTTTGTCCTCTACATACAGACTGACCTAGATTCACCTGTGACTTTCAGTGACGTTCCATCTTGGGTAACAATTATCAATTGTAAGAACTCCTCAAGCTCCAGAATGGAATGTCATAATCCCCAATATAATTTAATATATATTAATATATACTGTATAACACAATAACACCTTATACTCATCGACCAACCGGGGGTTAGCAGCCACTGCTCGATTGGCTCGGCATGGAACAGTAGCCCAACACATGGCAAGCAGCACCCTCCGGCTGGGATGCAATAGCTTGAAGATGTGTTGACAGTTGCGGGCCTTCGGTGCTGCATATCTATGGCGCATGGCCCAATGGCGGATTGCAGAATGATACAGAATGGACCCTACCGTAACTACCCATCTGGCAAACGAACAATAGCACATATTTGCAGCCCCACTGGTAACAAGTGTGTTGTGCAGCTGGGTTGAATGATATTCCACTCTTTCACTGAATGATATTTGCAGCATTTTGCAGCCCTTTGCATCCCCAGTTGCTCCGTTCATGGGCCCTTCGCGAATGCGGTTCCGTGGATGTATATAATTCATTATAATTCTATCTATGGGAGTACAGTGGCCGTGCTATATCCCAACCAAATGAAACACACATCTCTATTGATTCTCCCACTCACATCCGAAATTCTTCCCTCCGGGTGCGTGTGTGTGTGAGTCCCAGTGACCTCCTTGCGCCAACCAAAGAAACACCTCGGAATGATCGAGGTGTGAAGTATGACAGCTATGAAGCTGGGCCACAGCTACAGTCTACAGTACGTCACAGTCATCAATGATCTTTAGACAATGGTACTGTGTACTTCATTTTCATCCCCTCAGCCACAGGCAGCTTCGCTATTCTGTGACCTTTGGGGAAAGAAGCTGCAGAATGCACCTGGCGGACCCACATTGAGTGATCACCAGTAATCACCCAGTAGAATTTTGGCACATTTGTCCTCTTGGTGCTTGGCCCGCAGGCGACAGGAACAATACTTAAAACATGTTACAGTAAAACATGTTCGCTGCAACCCTGACGTTGCGCCGCGTCTGACTTCAGGTGGCTATGAAGATAAAGTTGATGTTATTACCCCAATCAACATATTGTTCATAGGAGGTGGCGAATTTTGATCCCTTATGAAGATAAAGTTGATGTTATTACCCCAATCAACATACAAGTACTGTTCATAGGGGGTGGCGAATTTTGATCCCTTATGAAGATAAAATTGATGTTCTTACCCCAATCAACATGTTGTTAATAGGGGGTGGCGAATTTTGATCCCTTATGAAGAACAAGTTGATGTTATTACCCCGACCAGCATATTGTTCACAGGGGGTGGCGAATGTTGATCCCTCATGGAGATATCGTTGATGTTATTACCTCAATCAAAATATTGTTCAGATGGGGCGGCGAATTTTGACCCCTCATGAAGATAAAGTTGATGTTATTACCCCAGTCAACCTATTGTTCGGGGGGCGTGACGAATTTCAATGTGACGATGATCATGATGTGATGATGTGATGGTGATGATGACGATGATGATGATGATCATGATCATGATCATGACGATGGTAAGTGTGGAGCAACGTCCGGGTTGGGGCGAACATGTTAAAACATGTTAAAACCATATCATATCCTTCTGATCTTATTGGTAGAGTCAAAATCTGTCCAGCTCAGAGGGATTCGAATCCAAACTGGATTCCCTACTTTGCAGTTTCCTTTCATGATGTCTCTTTCATGACCTCCTTTTCTTTCCAACGAGGCTTTTTAGCCTGGCACAGCGTGTTGCTGTACCTTGTCTGAATTGAAAGTAATCGAAATCTCGCCGCCGTTTGGGGTTCGAGCTTCTCTCAGAGTGGGCAAGGTCGAAACCATACCGGGTATCTTGACATTTTTGTTGAGATACATCACTGGCAAGAGAAACATGCTTAAAGGATCTTAAAGGTGTTTAAGATCGTTTAAGTACGTTTGATAAGTTGCCACCCTAAGGATTATGCTAAAAAGGAGGAGGCCTCTTCTTTGATCAGCCAAAGCTGGCCAAAGCTCAGCTAGCTGGTACACTTTGGATCACTTTGGGTCAACTTTGTTCAGCGGCAGCTGTTTTGCCAGACATGTTGCGAATTTTCTGCTGATTATGAGCTGAATGTACCTTCTGCATCCATTTGCCAAGGATTCTGAATGTTCTGCAGCCGAAGTAGCTGGTCAGCATCGTGTACAACTGGCTATGTCCGCTCAGAAAGCAACGGGCATTGACGCAGCTCAAATAGGGCACATCCGAATCTCACGTTTGGTGCCCGTCTTGGTGTTTTTCTGATGCATCTTGTTCAAGTCCACCTGAGCATCGCCTGCACCCTGGTGACACTTTAGCGGAAAGGCCACAATTGGATACAATTGGTGGGAATGGACAATTCATGACAATTCTCACCAATTGAACATGCGCCTCAAAAGCATTTAAACATCAAAAAAGCATTAAAAAAACATCTAAAAGACTCTAAACGCATGATCATGCTTTCGCCAAGAGACTTCATACGGCTGTCCCCTGGCGTTCTTCACTAAAGATCACTGAAGTAATTCAAGTGATTTCAAGTGTACACTGCAAGATACTGCAAGTGTGGCACTGATTCGACATGCCCCCCATGCCCGCCTGATGCTGCAGGTCACGACTGTCAGCCCAGCGCCTTTAGCTTCTTTCACCTTCGAATCTACTTCTGGAGGGAAGTCCCACCAGCCACCTGCCACTGTGCAATCCATGGAGGAAATGCTGCAAACTCTTAATATCTCTTAATAGATTTAATAGGTCTTAATAGTAGAATCATAGAATGTCCATTTCCAGCGACGACATCTACCACATTTTTCTGTCCCAGCCCAAAATTCCACTTGACATAGCCCACGGATATACTCCCGTTGAATCGTCTCAATTTTGGTGTTCACATTGAAGACAGACTGCCAAACTCACAGCGTGGCATCCAATGATCTTAAAGGATTACTGTACGAACTGAAAATAGGCTTGAATGGCTTGAACAATTTTGACCGTGATTTCACCCTGGCCTTTTCCATTTGAGACCTGCCACTTGTACGGCTTTTCTTCTTCAGCTTCTTCCCCATCAGCAGCAAAGGAGGTTACATCCACCTGCTGCAATTGGATACAGAATCAGCTTTGCGACCCCGGGCTGAACAATTATATAATATTATATACAATTATCATCGTCGTTATGGGATACGAAAATGGGAAAACTCACTGAGCAACGAAATGGGCCATGGGATGCCATGGGTATAATTGGCTTCAGAATTGTGTGACAAGTTGGATGCAGCCGAGGGGCCTCCTGGATCTTGCGCGATTTTTCACTCTTGAGGTTGGTTTGGGTCATTGCCTTTTGTGCAGAGGCAATACTGCATGACTGCGTGACAAAATCAAGAACATGATATTAGATGATATTGGATGATATTAGAGTTCCAGCTTGCTGATACTTGCTGTTTCTAATTTGAAACCTGCATGTGCACCTTGAGGTCAATCTCGTAAGGGAAGCCACGGGCACGGAAATGAAGCACCGTTTCGCCTGAAAGCATTTCTCTTACGGATTGCGAAATAGTGCGAATATGAACAAGAATGGCGTTCCAACATGTTCCAACATGTTCCAACATGTTCCAACATGTTCCAACATGTTCCAACATGTTCCAACATGTTCCAACATGTTCCAACGATTCGCAGCATGTGATTTGCCAAGAATGGTTCAAATCCCCCAGCCACAAGCAAAAGCATATCACAGCGGCCTTTTGAAACAGCCGTCCGGATAGCCAGCTGTTGCTCCGCTGCCATGTCTGACCATTCACCTCAGACTTTTCACAGACAGCATAAACCTGCAAATGGATGGAGTCAACAGCACATTGACATTGACAGGGACCTTCACCTGGCAGTGGCAAGTGCTTATCTGGTCTGCACTTTGTCCTTATCGGTTTAGGTATCTCAACCTTGAACGTCCCGACAACCCAGAGTACAACACAAGGTTTCCGTATGTTCCGCCAAGTGACCCTCGCCCATCTCAACCTGCCACTTCGTGATGTTCATAGACAGTGCCTGCAACCTGCAGCGGATCTGCAAGGTGCTTGGAAGCCATCTAGCCATTTGAACTGCATCAAGGATCATCAAGGTGATTCTGACAGGACTACAATGCCGAGTAGCACATAGGACAAGGCCGCTAGGATTTTGACATCCTCTTGTTTTTTCTCCCATACAAAGCCAGCTGCTTCCTGACGTGGTGGCTGTCTGGTTCTATATCAATGCCAGCCCCCGCTTCCGAGCGACTTCGATACAACGAAACGATACGAAACGATACGAAACTGCTCAATTTTTGTTTTGTCATGTTTGATGACGTTGAGGTCCACCTGGAAGCGTGGACCTTTGAGCTTTGGGATCGTTGCTGCTCGCTCTTTTTGCACCTCAAATCAAGGCGAGAAAAAGCCGCCAAAGACGCCAAAGAAACAACACACTTTATACGGTTTGTTTTGACTGGAGCCCGGCTCGCTGAATTCAAAAACCACAACCCATCATCAAACCCAATTGAATGTGCCCTAGCTCATGCAGCAAAGCAGCCAGATTTGCAAGTAGGAAAACTCCTTGGCATGTTGGACGATGTGTGACAGAGATGGCAAGGCTTTATGAATCAACCGAGTACTCTCAATTGAGGCCATGTCCATGTCAGCAGGAATCCTGCTGGAGCTTGTTTGTTTGCCAATTTGCAACAACACAAGTGCCATATGAGGATGTATTCCAGAAGACAATGTCCCTCTTTTCGTTTGGCGTCTTCCAAAAGGGTGATGTTCAACTAGGCCATACTGGGCCCCTTCCACACCATGGCAAGTCAAAAGTGCGAGGCTCCGAACTCCAACATAGTGTGGTACTCTGCACCGTCTTCCTCTTTGCCAGATTTTCCCTGCAGCAGGCGGCTATGCATGAGGCAATACCTTGATGATCACAAAGCTTTTCATAGCTTTTCTGAGTTTCTTTGGCCACAGCAAAAAACTTGCAAGAGAGTACCATTCTTCACTAATTATGACTTACACCATTCTACAAGGCCATGCGGCCACGCGGCCAGGCGGCCAGTTTGGCCAAACGGTCAGGCCTTCAAGTGCTTTGGCACCAAACCAGTGAGTTGCTCCAGGCACATCTCAGCTGCATCGCTCTTGGCCACGACGCTGAGCTCCGCCATGTGGCATTTCGCCAGGGCCAACAACTGGGCGTTGCTGCTGCTGTCCAAGGTTCTGGCCTCACAAAACACGCGGCCTCCAAGGGTCTCTACGCTTGTGACAGCTTGGAATGCTCAAAATGGGTGAGATACGATGGCCTGATATGGGGAGATCTCAGGAAAACCTGTTGGTTTATTAGTGTTCTTCATTGTTCAAGAAGTTCGTCAACTTAGCTTTCAAGTTTTCAAGTGATCTATAAGTGGGAAAATTGTTGGACTGAGTCAAGCATCAAAGATTCGGAGACACAGAACTTTTGCATTTTCACCACTCCCCAGTGGCCTCTCAACTCAGCTCACAACGTGTAGTGGAGTATTCTGATCCAACTGTTGTTTCTCTTCTGTGGTTAGCCAGATGACGGAATGTCGGAATAGTCTCTTCATTGGCACGGGTCTTTTTAGGACAACCAACTGATAGTTAAACATACGTAGTTCCCACCCAGAGAGATTAGAATGATTAGAACTACCCAATCTTACAGATTGTGTTTCATACAAATATATTGGTAAATGTGCAGCAGAGTTACGTTGCTGACAATCTTTGCCAAATTCTCCTGCCGTTTGCGGCAAAGTACTTCAGAAACTATCAAACAACTTCTTGGATGCAATTGAATGGTAAAGTGCTGACATTGCATGGTCAACACATGTCAACTCTAACCATACCCTCACCATGTCCTCAGAGCATTCCAACTTCGAAAGACTCGACCACTTCTCTGGGTAGTTGTTCCAGAGATCCAAAGCCTTTGCGAGATGCCTCAGTGACAATGCGGCATCCAAAGTTGGGAAGGAGATGAAGCAAAGAAATGCAAAGAACTGATCAGTCACTGTTGTCATTCTTGCAACATCTTGCAACTAAGGCTCTTGTCAACTGTCACCAGGCAAGGTGGCATGGGGGCATTGCCACCCTCTGCAGCCACATACATATCCTGCCGACATGTAACAAGACTTTGAGTTTACTCCAACTTTCCGACATCCATCTTGCACTGCAAGGGAGTTTATGTTCAAAGATTGTACTCAGATTCTTTATGATTCTTTAATCACTTTGATCCACAGAGAATGGTAGATTATGATTTGACACCAGTCACATGGTCTAAGGACAGGAGGTCAACATACTGGAGTTGCCGCTGCACTGTGGCTGTCCTCAAGCTCTGACTGGAGAACTTTGTCATCCAGCAAGTTTGCCATGACCATCAATTGGAAGGCAGAAACATCCTTGTCCGGTGACACTAGTTGGCGTCAGACGTTTTGATGTCGTGCGGACAAGCAACATGCAAACATGTGCAAACAAACTTCCAAAACCAATGACTGTGAGACGTCAAACCTTCAGCGTGGATAAACAATGACAAACATCCAAATCATTTGTGATAGATAGAATAGAATAACATTGCCAAGAAGCGTGGTCGCTCTCGAGATCTCTACCAGCATCCTCAACGTCTCTGACTAGACTCTTTACCTCGGGCAAGTCCTGCATGTCCCATCCTGCGGATCGCGGCTTCAACAAGCACTTGTACTTTCTGTGTGTGTGTGTGGGTGTGTCCTTCTCACATACAATTCCCTGAATTAATGTCGAGACTACCCTTGTGGAACATATCTCCAAAGGAGCAGTCACGACAATTGCTGTCGGTCCCATGCTGTCACATGCTTTCCCATGCTACGAGCTGTCTGGGTTTGTTGTTCGCTGCTTCTGAGAGAAGCATGAAGGTTGCTCTGAATTGGCCAAAGAAGCGCGCTCACAACACATACAGTGTGCGTGCGCGCGGGCATGTGTGCGTGTGTGCGTGTGTGCGTGTGTGCGTGTGTGCGTGTGTGCGTGTGTGCGTGTGTGCGTGTGCGCGTGGTGTGTGGGTGTGTGGGTGTGGGTGGGTGTGTGTGTGTGAGTGTGTGTGTGTGTGAGTGTGCTTGTGCGTGTGCGTGTGCGTGTGCTTGTGCGTGCGTGTGCGTGTGCGTGTGCGTGTGGGTGTGTGTGTGTGACACACCTTAACTCATGCCACCCCAGCAAAAGCTTTGCCTGTCCTGCCAGCAACCTCAATTTGGAGAGGAATCCAACCTCCAAAGCACTGTGTCATCAGCTCAAATTTCGCAAAGATGCTTCACGCGACCGCGATATGCACCCAAACAAACACACTGTGAAGCTGGCAGTCCTTATCCTTGTCGCGCAGGCTGGACATGTCATTGATGATCTTCTCCCGGAATCTTCCGGCGGTTGCCACTGTTTGGAGCACTTTATCTATTGCACCTAGGCAGCACAGGAAAAGAAGGGTGGTCTTCGATCTCATTTCATCTCATATCATCTCTTCACTGTGCCTGAGTGTTTACATGTGTTTACTACATATTTTTGCACCACCGTTTCTAGTCGACTTGCTCCAGCACTGACAAGATCATACAAGATCTAGAATGGTCCAAGGATGTCCAAGGATGTCCAAGGATGTCCAAGGCCAGCACTTTACCCAGTCCGTCAATGGCGATTTTTTGGGTCACCCAGAATCACCCTGAGATCTCACCAAGGTGCGTTGAGCTGCATCTGGTGGCACAGTCCACAGAACCGACCCGGTGTCAGCGCTTGGAGTGACGACGGCTGGAGTAGGATCTCCACCTTTGATTTTGGCCAAGTCTGAAAAACCTTGAAAAACATTGAAAAACTATATCCCACATCGTCCCACCACCAGTACCAAGCACCTCCACTACCAGGCGTCTACCAGGCATTTTGTGCAGTCTCGATTCTTGGCCACTTGAAGCTCTGAGTGCCACACTTGTGGCGGATGGGTTGATGCCAGGGTCCTTCAAACAGTGACTTTCCAGCATACCCTTACGCTGGCAATCATGGCCTAGTTTCAGACTCTCAGTGGTGCTCTTTGCGGTGCACAAACCCTTTATGTCCCTTTATGTCCCTTTATCATATCTCCGTTTGGGCTGAGAAAGGCTGCCAACTGACGGTCTTTTCACTGAAAACATCGGGCTGACACCACAGTCCTCAGGTTCATCAGCAGTCGGGCTTCCGGGGTCAGTCACTGGACTTCCGGGGTCAGCATCAGCTTCGGGTGACTGCAAGAAGAGCGGTGGTCACACTTCGTCACAACAAGTTCTGTCACATGGAGAAAAAATGGAACTCAGCCTCTTAGACACATTCAGAAACAGCTCGAGTCTGGCAAAGTCTTGCAAACACGCAGATGTGCAAATAAATTTCTCAGCAGTACAAATAGATATCGCAGTATCTTTCCGTTCTTGGTCAAATCAACTGAAGATAGCCTCATCTGACATCACACCACCAACAGCTTCTGCACCAGATTGGAGAAGGTGCCGAAGGTCCTTTGTGCTTATGATGCAATGCAGTGCAACATGCGCAGAGACGAGGAAAAAGTCCACCCAGTCCTGGCTCGTCACGTTTCCGCGGCCAGAGGTGTCTGCTGCAATAAAGATCTTTCGAACATCCTCTGGCGAGAATGTGCCTCTCACGAAAAGATGGAAGCAACATCCAAACAAAAACGTAATTGAAGACTTGCAAGCTTGTCAATATGGAGCCAAAGGGAAAACGGCCGATCGTCGCAAAGGAGCAGGTGTCTGTAGTCTTGAAACTTTCGTGAAACTGGTGGCAAGAGAAAAACTCCAGTCAGTGGATTCGCCTTTGAAGACCTTTTTCATTGATCGCTGGAATTCTTCATGTTGGATCACACCATCACCATTGACATCCAAAACTTTGAAGAAGTCTCCAGCGCTCTTGAATCGATCTTTCATAAGTCCGTACCTCAGCACACATGCATTGGCTTACCAAAGTGTGACTTCAACCATCTGAGTCTGAACAAGTGAAACAGTGTCGTCTGATGGCATCTGATGGCTCATGGCCAAAGAAAGGCCCCCGTCCAGTGACGTGTTAAACATCGTGCACTTGGTCCAAGCAACAGATTTTGCACTAGTCGTTGACGCTCCTCCAATTTGGCACTGTCACCACGAACAATTTCACCTTGGTGCAAACATGTGCAAACCAGACATTGTTCTTTGCGCTGCTGATTGCTGGTGATACAAGCTACAAAAATGAAAGGAACCCAGAACGGTTCTGAATTACTTTAAATATCTTTCATCGTTGAATCATTTTGTCAAAAGACCACAATTCTGCTACAATACGATTCTTTGACGACCATATGCCCAGGATTGAAGGCCATTAAGTTGAAGCGATGTTTCTTGGACAGGTTGCCAGAGGGCATCACTTTAAACGGAAATTATTTCAAAGAATGAAAAACAGCAAATGCATGCAAATACCATTTACATCTGCAGCTTGATGTGATCTATCGGACCTATTGTTCTCACAGCGCCTAAAGCAAGTCGATGAACATGTTGCTTGCTGATCTTACTGCGATAACTGTGTAGTGGCTATCTGTGTATTTCACGTGTCGTCAAAATGGTTCCAACCATACACTCTCTGCCTGTAGGCTGAGATCCCAAACCCAAGGGCGTATCCCGCCACGCGCAGGCTTCTCGTCGGCGAGCACCCAAAACTGTCCTCATCAGAAGAACATGTTCTTGTCATCTCTGTTATTATCTCATATCCACTTGTTTCAGGGGTCAATTCATGTGGAATCTATGGATATCTATGGATATCTTATCAATTCTTATCATGTATTTATCTACAGGTCTATTTCATTCTACCGATTCTTGTCTTATCAAATCTGCCCCTCTTTATTGCGAATGGACTAGACTATGGCAATCTATGGCATGCCAAGGCGGCGCTTCAAAAGCAACCGACCTGACATCCACATCGCGTTGATATGCCTCTGCCTAGTGCATCCCATTGCTGTTCGAGTTTCTCCACAAAGTGTTGCCGCTGTTTTGGCGCTGCACCAGGCTCCAGCGCCTTGACAGAGCCTTGGCAAGATCCACAGGCGGATGTCTTGATGTCTGATGGGCCTGTGGCCTGCCATGTTTTTTCGTTTGGTTTACCTTGTTTGGCCACGTACGTCATGTATCGTCATCTGATATCCTGTCCATACATGTCCCATGCAGTTCATGAATTCCTGAACACAAGATCATCTCCGAAGCTCGAAAGGAAAGAAGTTCAGTGTTCGTTTGCAAACAACATGTCCGAGAGTGAATATCCCCTGAAAGCGCAACAACAATGCCTATCAAAATTCCGTTGTAAATTGTAGTGAAGACTGGGTCAGAGCAGAACACACGCTATTCCCCAAACCCCCGAATATATATCAGCAAAACTGCCAAGTGCACGTTTCTATGGTGTCATTCTGTTCACCCAAGTTGCTGGTTACCTCATCTGGCCTCACAGAATCGAAGCCAACTCTGAAAGATTGTCTGTACCAGTTGTACCATGCATTACCATGCCAAGCTCGACTTTCCAACATTTTCCAACACACAGCAGTTCACAGCAGGCCTGAAATCCAGGTCGCAGTTGAAGAAGCGCAACAGGCAGCGTGCTGCTTCCAACCGCCGTGCTCTGTGACTTGGATCAGCCAGTCTTTCGCCCGAGTCTGGTTCGACCACCACATCATCTTTGGCAAACCTAAAAGCGCTGCGGTACGCTGCGGTCATTACCCTTTAGTTCAGGACCAAATGAACTGGTTGAAGTGTATATGGCTCTCGAATCCACACTTCTGTGGGCACAGGCCAAGGCATACCATATCCCTAAAAGATCCTAAAAGTATCTGATCAAAAAGTCCCAAGAAACTATATAGGAACAACATCGAATAGCATTGAATAACTGCATATATAACATGTCAGAAAGCTAGGACTGGAAACTGGCCAAGTTTTGCGTTCCACCAACAAAACAAACATTCGTGTCACGTCTCGTCAGTCATTTGAGGCTGAGACAGGTTGAGCGAGGACTCTGGCACCTTTTTGCAGCCTGTCACGCTAGGCATACTTGCGTGGTTGACAGCTGCGAAACTCAGGCTTCAATTGGATTACATTGATTTAGAAAGAATTCAGCAGAGGAATGGCAGCATACAATGGTACATAATGGTACGTAATAGTATTGGTACAGTTACGCGCAGACACCCCGTGTCGCCCAGCAAGACTTTTAGGTTTCCAAGGTGTTAGGGTTTAGAGTTAGGGCTTTAGGGCTTATGTGTTGAGGTTTTAATTTTTCTCTTGATGCTTCACTGGTTTTTTGAGGTTTAGGGCTTCTGGTTTAGGGTTTACGGCTTGAGCATTTTATGGTGTTAGGGTTTCGGATGACTTGTGCAACGACACACGGGTCCCCTACCTAAGCTTTTCAGGAATGGCAAAACCATGTTTGGCCATACAGTTGCAGTTTTCAATAGCTTTCATACCGCGTCACAAAATGCCTGAGCAAATCCAGAGGTTTGCATGGCCCGGAAGGTGTTCGGACTCCAAATGCTTGGCCCGTCGCAGGGCTGCAGCCTGGTACGTCTGAGGCCCGGCCCCGTTCCAATCGCAACAAGGGCTCTGAAATGGCACGAATTGGCTATGAATCAAAACTCGGGGGCCCTGGTTTTCACATCTAAATAGCTAGGAAACTGCTGCTTGTTGATGTTCATCCCTTGATTCACTTGGAATTCAATGGTATCATTGGTTCTGTGATGTTCTGTGTTGACCCATCCCGGAGTCAAAACCGATTGACCCGTCGCATCGCAGGCGCCTCCGCCATAGACACTGCCATGGTCTTTGGGCCCACCACCAGCATGATGATGACCGACTTCATTCGCCGCACATTCAGTGTCGTGAGGGCCTTGGTCTCAAGTAACTAATGCCTTTCTGATCGGTGAACTGATGGGGCCTCTGCTTTGATATGGCAAAGGTGAGAGAAATTGAAGTATCTATTTATATATATATAGATTATGATGCAACTATGATGGAACATTAGCATTCAATGATATTCAATGGACAATGGTCCTCCCAATCACTGATGTATCATGATGTGTTGTTTTAAATATAACGGCAGAATCTGGCATCTGCCATTCTCCAGTCACGAGGCAAGTGACGTTGGCCGTGTGGTTTGAAGAGATCAAGGCGTTGCCGGTGCACTTCAACTTGGTCTTCAGCCCAGCCATTTGGAATTTCGCCAGCTGGAAGAAGACACCAGACTGCACATGGCAGGTGTAAATGGTGAGATCACCTGGGGAAAACCTGTCTGTGAGCATCTTATGTATGATCTGGTTATATGGTTTATGAAAGCATGTGCTGAAATCTCGCACCAAGGAAGTGTACAAAGAATGTTTCACCGACACGCAAAAAAGAACAGGCACCAAATCATAGAGCGAAAGTCTCTCATCTCCCACCTCCTCTGGCTGATTTTCCTTCTCAAGAATAGTCAGAGGCCACTCCACCTGCTATGGGAAGGCGATGAAAAGGACAGCCTTCAATTCTGACTCTGGATTGGGAGTTACTTTCCAACTTAAAAATGGGCGATTCTTAGGTCTAGGTTGGGGGATGGCAAAGTTTGCATCAATCTGCCCACATGTATGACTATGTATGAGTACAGTATGGGTTTAAATTGGATGGTGCGCTACTAGACATATCAAGTCCACGTATGGTTTCGAGGTAAACATGGCGAATTGAGCCCCAAAGTCACACCATGATCATGAGAATCTGCAATTCCACCCCGGAATCCATCATGACTCTTCCATCTTCACATATTGCACGTTAACTTTTTCTCTGCTGCATGGATTCCCAGCTCAGATCAGTTCAGAATCAGACCCTGTTTCTTCTCGTTGACAACCGGTCGGAGTCATACAAAGAAGCATGAAATTACTTCGCCTGGCTTTGCCGAGCTCAAAGTCGCAACAAAATCAACAAATTGGAGTATACTGGTTTTTCAACTAAGAGGTTGTCCATAAAATGGCCGTCCAATTATGCAGCCGATTACGTATTTTGATGCTTCATGACTTATGACCATTTACAGTAGTAGTGACCATGAAAATTTATGACGTTGTAATTGAACATTCAAACTCGGCATTTGCACGTCAAGTCAGCAAATCGATACGCTGCAGGAGTTTTCGGCAGCGTGTACCGGGGTCGTGGCTGGTGCTTCATGATGCTTCTCAATCTTGTGTCACAGTTTTACAGGACAAGCCTGACTACAATCTAGGATAATCTAGGCACTGGTCTTGACGGAATCTTGTCTCACCATTGAACCAAGTCTCAGGACTTAAGCACCATCCCACCCAACCACTGCATACAGTAGACTGTAGACGTCACGCCAGCTTTGGACGCTTCCTCCCATTCACATTGGCCACGTAGTGCATTTCCTGAGGTTCGAACGTCTTCAAACGTGTGCCCTGCTGACGTTTAAGAGATTAATGAATAGTTCAAACGTTAATACTGTCCACCCCAAGACGAGTCAGCCCTCAGTTTCTTAATTAGGTGGGTCCCCAAATGTGGTATTGTTGTGTATAATTAATGAATTAATGATAAGTCCAGTTATGAACGGTGACTTGCAATATTATCCCATATTCATAAACTGCCCCCTATCTGTCGGTTGTACTGCATCGCTGTTGCCGGTGCCTCGAAGCACTTCACTCCAAAGGTTTCTCCCTGCATAGAGATTCGAAGTCACCAAGCAAAGTCATCCAGAAAACTGCTTAATGAATCTGTTTACAGTACACGTGTCTCTACACTATCAACATTGTACTTTACAATCTTTATATTTTTTATAATCTATATTATCTATACAATATGTAAACAATGTACGAGTAATTTCTAGATTGTGTTCATCACAGATTTCTGTCCATGTCCATGTTCTGCTCGCAGACACCGATCCCAAATCAAGCCTGCAGCAACAGGGCATCGAAACAAAGAAAGCCTCGAAAACGGAAAGTTGCGGCAAGTCATCGGAAGAGCACTGTGGTGTGCGAAAAATACAAGCACTCATGAGCCACAAAAATCAAAAAAAAACTGAAAGTTCCAGAAATATATCTTTGACATAAACATTGGGTGGGGAAACAGTCCGAATCGAGGCGCTCCAACACCTTCCAACAAATCCTGGCGAATGAATCTCACAGAATCTCAGGGAAGAAATGGATAGAAAATGTGGAGCCAAGGCCACCAGGCTGTCACCTGGGTGACTGAACAGCTCTGATCACCCCACTTCCCAGGTCCCGGGTCCTGGAACATCTCAAATATTCCCTGTCAGCACAAGATGACTCAGATTGACTCAGCATCGTTCATCGCTCAGCATGGTTCAATACGATTCAGCTGGAAGGCGATTGAACCCATGCACTACTCATCACTGAAACGTTGTGATATCTTGTGGTCATGTGACTATCATCTTGGTCGTGTCATTGAGTGGAGGAAACATGATGAAACTGGACGCGCTTGAAATGTTGAAGCCCCCAGGACATTAATGACTACAGTGGTATAGCACTCGCAACATGTCATGGCACGTTTGACTCCTTGATGGAGTGTCCCCAGAATCTTTTGAACTGCACTGCAATGGCCTGCATCTACGGCCATGATCGGTTTATTGGAGCTGAATCAAAGATGTCCCGCGAAGCAAGAGATGAAGAAT
>Ga0126342_10010484_pt1 | contig 16581 bp, 19 predicted proteins | sample Cyp1metagenome_FD_92528 | JGI IMG/M metagenome (GOLD analysis project Ga0126342, IMG submission 92528) | Coral microbial communities from Lord Howe Island, Old Settlement Bay, Australia - Cyphastrea 1 metagenome | ecosystem: Host-associated > Invertebrates > Cnidaria > Coral ... | reverse complement strand
CTTCTGGGCAGGACGCTCAATTAGCAAGGCTGAAGAGGCTGCAGAGTCCAAGGAACGCTCAAGTTGGAGCCAACCCCCCAGAAGGGGGGTCGGCGGCACCCGGGCGCTAGCCCATTCTATAAATAGAGTTAGAATGCCTCCTGAATTTCTCACGCGGTACGCGGGTGTTTTTCTTGACGTCCACATCTTTCCACCAAAACGTCATTCTAACTTTCGGTCCGTCGGTATAAATCGAAAATGTTTCATACCTGTTTGATAAGGACAACAGTATAAATCGAAATTCTAATCGTCGAAGGGAGTTTAGAAGTCAACTTCCGACACTATGGACAGATGAAAAGCAGAGATGAGAAGAGTAAGAGAAGAGAAGAGAAGAGAAGAGAAGAGAAGAGAAGAGAAAAGAAGAGGAAGAGAAGAGGAAGAGAAGAGAAGAGAAGAGAAGAGAAGAGAAGAGAAGAGAAGAGAAGAGAAGAGAAGAGAAGAGAAGAGAAGAAGAAAGAGGATCAAAGGAGACAGTCAGAAGAAAGAAGGTCCAGGTGCGCGAAAAGGTAGGAAAGTCGCGAAACACTTGTGTTTTTCCAATGAGTTGTGGCTCCAGAGGGTCGAAAAGTAGGCTCGCTAAAGCGGCGGATTCGGAGCCATCTGGCCAGATGAGAGATGAAAAATTGCACGCCGTTGTGGCGCGAAGCACGTTTCCAAGTCAAAATGCACAAAGCACACCAATGTCGGACCACTCTTGGAAGTCTAGATGTCGAAAAAGTGCACACCGTTGTGGCGGGAAGCAGATTTCCAAGTCCAAATGTTAAAAAAAAACACCATGTTCGGACCACTTTTCGAAGTTGACATGTCGAAAAAGTGCACACGGTTGTGGCGTGAAGCACATTTCAAAGTCAAAAGTTTTGGACTTTCAGATGTTGTTTTGCGTGGCAGGCGCAAAGGATTGTGCACCTTGTCAAAAGTGAGAAAACCTTGAAGGTTTTGTAGCAGTTTCAACTACAACCACCACTACACTACACTACACTACACTCCACTAAAGTCCGCTACACTACACTGCAACTACAACTACAACTGCCACTGCCACTGCAACTGCACTACGCTACACTACACTGATTACATTACACTACACTACACTACACCACACCACACTACACTAACTACAACTGCAAGCTACAACTACGCTACTTCAACTACACTAAACTACACTAGACTACACTACACAAGACTACATTACATTACACTACACTACACTCATTACACCACCACAAATGCAACTGCAACTACACTACACTAATTACACCGCACCACAACTACAACTCCACTACACTACAACTACAACTACAGCTGCACTACACCACACAACATCCAGCAGTTGTGGGTGAGGTGACCGGCCAGGTGACCACTGCAACCATTGTAACCACTCCAAAAACACAACTCCAACCACCTTTCAGTCCATCAGTGGATTCGCTCTGCCATCCATGCATCACAACAACTCACCTCTCCTATAGTGTTCTATCTTTGAAACTTCCGCCACCGCCTTGTGCGGTACTACTGGTAGTAACACTCGCAGTACAAGGAATGAAAATGGTTTTCTTTAAAACGTGTACGAAAAAACATTTGAGTCAGTGTTTGGTGCCAAAGACGGTAAATAGGACGGTACATAACTTGGTGCCATTGAATTGGATGGTGTGTTCGAAGGTGTTTGTGTTGGAGAAATAGAACCAGTGCACCTAACATGAAAGGACACATATGTTAAATACTGCTGCTTCAATGAAATAAACATCTCTAGCTCGCACGCACGTGCGTAATATTCAAGTGTTGTCAGTATTGTATTCAAAAAAGTGAGATACTTAAGGTTTTGACCTAATGCCAACACAACAATGGTCTCTCACCATACGTTTTGACATACTTTATGACATAAAAAACACACGGCGATGTTTTCAGGTGGCGGGTGGTGTTCAAATGACGAATGCTATGCACTAGGTTTTGCAGATTAGCATAGCTCCAACATTCCATGTCTTTAATACACTTGTCACTATGTCTGATTGGCAATCCAATTGTGTTATCCAACATGTATGAGCTCAACCTGTTCCAGGAAGGTTCCAGCAAGGCTTTAAGCAAGGTTCCAGCAAGGTTCCAGGACTGGTCCGGTTTTTCGGGGCGTGCAATTTCGCGGCACCACCCCCCGGCCCCAGAGATTCAAACCCAACACTATTACTGTTGGGAACATGCAAACATCATATTTTCTCCATCATCTTCCCATCCAAAGAGTGGAAAATTAATATCGTCATGTTCTTACCACAGGGCTGACCTGATTCCCAATTTTTCGCACCTCACGTGATTGTGGCTTGTGATGTTGAAGCCCGTGCCCACTGCAGCACTGAGAAGTTGAGGTTCCTTCAACACTTCCTTAGGCGTTCGAAACATATGGCAATTGGATGCTGCTAACGATCCAACAATCCCTTCCAGCTATAAAGAGCCCTCCTAGAAACCCTGGTTTACTAAACGATCAGTTTTCAGTTTTCATGGCCATTTCATCCAGCCATCGCCGAGATGGGACACGGTATGGTCAGGTTCAAAGCACCCATGGGATGGTGTCCATGCTCCAGTCGAATTCCATTTGAAAATGGGCTACATAGGTCAAGAGGCATCTTTACTTCTTGAAAATCCAGAGATTTGAGTGGGTTCATCGCAGCAAGAATAAAACAATATCTATGTGTGTATTTATATATATATATATATGTATAAACATTGTATATATATATGCTGTTTCTGAGCAAATCCCCTAGCGACCCAGTCGTTGCCCTCAGTTCTTGTCCGCCACACGCAATCCTGGCGGATTTCGACAGGTTCGAGCGGTGCAGCACTTGGTGCTTCGAGGGTGCCAGTATCAAATCTCCATTTCTCTCTCCAAACCTCTACAAAACTCATCTGTGCTTCGTATACAGTAACTCTTCCTGTGAAATCTTTCTCTTCTTGACTTCGCATGCGGGACTATCTGGTCCTTTAGCTATTTAAATCCTTGTTTTCCATCAAATTCATTGAGTCAAAATGATCCAAACCCAATTTTCCCTGAAATTGTCTGGTTGAATCGTGTGAAATCGTGTTAAATCCGCAATTTTCACCACCAGCACAGCACATCTCACCCTTCCTGTGAGGTCATTTCCAAAGCCCGGCGAAAGTGTCCCGCAGACTGATCCACCAACAGCAGACCCTTGGTGAAGGACTGGTGCCCGCTGTAGTGGGTATAGATCTGCCAATCGACCTGATGGACTGAGGACAGACTGAGTTCAAAGGTGAATTTCTCATACCAGTAATGGACAGTAATGGGGTAAACCCAATGCCATCTCCATCCCCAAGTCATCACCGTTTTGGTGGGAGACTCAAACCATCCCCAGTGGAGTTGTTTATGGCAGCCAGGGTTTCTCACTACTTGACATGTGGTGGAAATGATGCTGTGATTTTTTAATGATGGTGTCACACAATGGTGTACTGTAATGTAATCTGATGGAATGTAACTCAGTGTAACTCAACGTAAGGTAATGTAATGTAATCTAATCTAAAGTAATGTAATCTAATGTAATGTAATGTACTGTAAGGTAATGTAATGTAAGGTAATGTAATGTTATGTAATATATGTAGTTTACATTAATATACATTAATATACATTAATATACATTAATATACATTAATATACATACATATACATACATATACATACTATTCTGCGCACATGCATTCATGTATGGATTACGTATGGACCGTATGGACTGGTCGAAACGTTTTTGTTTTGGAGCGTCCGTCAGGATTCTGGCAGAGAGTGCGTCAAACAAGACGGGCACAACACTGGGACGAAGCACCGCCATGAAACAAATCTGTGGTGAATCCCCCCATGGCTTTCAAAATGCTCAAATCCCCAGTTTTTGGGCAAATCTGAAACAACAAAATCAAGCAGCTGAATGTGTTCTAATTTCGCCCAAGGGGCATCCGATTTTTCAACCCTCCCCTCGGAATGGAATTCTGCTTGTGGTCCAGAAAAGCGCCACAGCGAGAAGCTGCCCTGGTTCAACAGCAGGTAGTGCTTTCCATCCTTGGTGACGTTCGCGATGGAGCGACCGTGTTGTGCATATTTCTCAAAGGTGATTTCCGGACAAACAGAATACTGTAAAGCACAACTTTGGTCACATGGCCTTGCAATCTGCTGTGTCAAGAGCGCAAACCATTGGAGAAGCGCCTCGAAATTTCGGAAATGCTATTTTCACCTAGGTAAAAACGCCTTTTGGTGAAATAGTGTTCTCCCAGCTCATCTCATTCCAGCAATTTGACTTTCTTAGGAATTTCCAGCCTGACAGACAGAGTATCCTGGTCACAGGAAATCAAGCATTTTATGTCACTTCCAGCTGATCTTCACAGGTTCCAGGCCAGTCAGGGGCGTCTTTCCACGCAGCAAAGGTATCGATGTGCGGAGCTGGATGTTTTTTCCGTCCCATCCACCATGACAACCTGAACCCCAAGCCTAGCGTAGCATGTGCTGCGTGTGCAACTTCAAATGAACGTCGGTAGCCCACCCCACCCTATGTGTAGCAAGTGCAAAGGAAAAAATTATTATGGTCACCTGAGAGGCAGCAAAAACATAGGCTTTCATGGGTCGATTAAAGTAGTTTCCAAAACGTGTCCTATCAATTACAGTCTGTTGTTTCTTTCGTTCGGTCAGTCTACTCGTTCTTCGTTTGATCGCTCAGCCGGCCACCAGCTAGTCGGTCAGCGAGTCACTTTGCCAATGTTGACTTTCTTTATTCTCGAATTGGCTCACATTGGTTTCATTGATGTCTTCCGCTTTAGTTGTGCATTTCATCCATGTCACCCATGTCATGAATTTTATTTACTGTGTCCATGTCATTTGTTTGATCTGTGTCACCATCTTTTGCGTATCACTAATTTCCTTTCATTCCTTTCATCAACTTTATCGCTTTCATTCATTCATTTCATTCACTTCATTCATCTCATCCACCATTGGCATTCCATTGGCTTCCTTCACTGTAAAACTTGGAGGCTCATGCCACATCCAGAGGCGAAAATCAAGAACGGTTTCTCAAAATTCTGAGACCCACAGAATGACCATTAAAGTGGCCATTTGTTTACTAGTTGGGATACACAATGCTGAAACATATCCAGATTTGAAGCAACCAACCAGCAAGTATATAATATAAAGTACCGCGATCTACCAATCAAAGCCGTCCCACTTGATACCCAAGGCTCCAAAGTGCTGATGTGTGGATCACCGATGACCCCTCCTAAAAACAGGTGGCATCAAGAGACTGGAATGCAGGGACCCGCGGTAGTGTACGGTTGAACCAATGATCTCTGGGAAAATTATGATGGGCCTGGTGAACAGAATCATTGACGTTTGTGGAACCCTCATGAATGATCTACTGATCTACAGTCATGTACACAATCTGCTATCATGTAACACTTTACAATCATTTACAGTACCATTTATGCAACAATTCGTTTTTTGTTGTCAAAAATGGCGTCAACATCCACTTACCCGATTTCTAGGAAAGGATGCCAACATCGTCATTGATCATCATCCCATGGGTCCAAGCATAAAACGACCAGACAATGATAAAGAAATGGCCCATTGATATCCCCATTGGACCATTTTTATGTTGGAAATTGTTTCAAAACATCTGGCTGAAGCTCGGTTTACCCTGTCCTGGTGGTGGTGGGTTCCCTGGTGGGTTCGGCCTGCAATACCTGCGTTGCCGGTGTTTGAGGCTTGACAAACGGAAGATTTGCTTATGGCCTATGGAAAACCTGGTTTTAACCAATACTAGTCTGGAATTTTGGGGATATGATTAATCAAGTATTCCATTTATAAGTGCGAATGAAAAATGTGCAAACACCCAATAATTTTTGCTTTTAGAATTGCCATGAATGGGGGCAATGAATGGAGGCATCCATCTGAAAGAAAGCGATCTGAAAGATGAAATCAACAATTGCAGGGAGAACCCATGTAGTTCTTCCCACTTCCAGGGTGTGGCCCCCGCCTTATGCCGTTCACACCACCAGAGCCTCTGAATATCAACGACCAATCAGTGACCTCGCGACACTGATCCAACAAACACCCCGTTTCAAAGAACTCTGACATTGACAATATTGACAGATTATGCCCCATACGCAATGTACCTACAATGAACGAATTAGGAATCAATGAGAGCCCAAATTGTCATAATGTTTCAGATTTGTTCACCTTCAATCCAAGTTTGTTCACTTCAATTCTATTTGTCGTGAAACAAATTTTCGACTTAGAAACCTTATGCGAGCTGCCATCACAGGCAAAAGTAGTGAAACCGCCTTAAACCCAGTACCCAATTTAAAAAAAAAAAACTAAAAAACATTTGGCCCAAGACAAATGTCAAAATGTTGGAATTGGAGTATTTTACTTGATGGCCCTGCAAAAAAATCATTATGTACCCATTGCAAATTTGGCGACAGGTCCTTACCACTGCACAAGAAATGTCAATACGATACGCAAATTGACGCATCTGTAATGGTGGGTTTTGCCTTGTTGAAACACCTGGTTCAAATGGAACGAACATATTCATATTTAAATCGCATACATACCATACCATACCACACCACACCATACCATACCGAACCATACCATACCATACACACATGACATTCATGCATGCATGCATGCATACATACATTACATACATTACATACATTACACACATTACACACATTACATACATTCCATACATTACATACATACATACATACATGCATACATACAGACATACACACATACATACATACATACATACATACATACATACAAGGTGGTGCCCCATAGTTAGCTAAGTTGGTTTATAACTCCAATAACTATGGTTTATGGTACTTATAACTATAGTTAATGGGGTTTGTAAGCCAACTTATAACTGAGGGGCACCACATTGTACATACATACATACATACAATCATACATACATTACATACATTACATACATTACATACATTACATACATTACATACATTACATACATTACATACATTACATACATTACATACATACATACATACATACATTCATACATACATACATACACCGGTGACGCCGCGGCACTTTGCGTGGCAGGCGTGGCACTTGGTCACATCTACCTTCGTTTTGCGTGGCAGGCGTGGCACTTGGTCACATCCATGCTTTGATGTCTCTACACGGAATCTTGGCGCACTGTTTGTTTGCAGCTCTGAGTTCTGCATGCGCATGACAACTCATACCGTCACCACACCAACGTTGCAACACAGTCACTTGCATTCGTTGAATGAAAAGAGGCACTTGCATTTGTTGAACATGGTTGCTTCGACATCTGCACCGCTGGGCCGCTGGAGTAAAATATAAAAAATCCTGGCGTCATGTTCTTTCCGCCTGCTACCCATGGCCTTGTGAGTGTGGAGTCGGGCGATTTGATGGCAAGCGAAATCGTGCCAGTTCCATGCGAATGTTGGCGTGTGATATCCTTTTGAAATTTAGAGGACGAAGCCGCGTGCAAGACAGGATGATCTGGATTGGTACCGAAGGGGGACGCGACTGTTATCTGTTGCAAATGGTTTGCCCCTCGGAATCGACGGGATGATTCAGATGTCCACGCTCGTGCTTTTGCTGCGTCCAGCACTTGCGCGTCTCTTCCAGTTGCGCCTCATGTTCCGGTGGCGCATACTTTCGCAAGAAAGCAGGTGCAAGGGAACCAAGGACAGTGGCTGGATGTTGACTACATTCTGATTGATTTCGTTGGGCCAAGCATGATGTCCTGGTTAATGACCGTCAATCATCGGTGGACTGGTGCATTGCTCAGTTTCGTCGCCACATCGTTCAGATTGATGTATTCGATCTTGATGTATGTCATTCGATCTTGATGTATGTCAATATCGAATACATCAATCTGAACGACGTGGCGACGAAGCTTATGTCTCAGCTTCAACCAATTCAGGTTGCAATTGTCGCAGATGTTGCAGAAATCTTTTCTGTCCCTGATGCTTTTGTGCCACCGCTCCGACCTGAGCAACCTGTCCTGGGATCAGGAACTTCTATCTGGGTCGCTCTGCTATGATGTTGTCAAGAGACGCTGGTTCTGGGACGATGCTGCCACTTTAGACGAGCAGACAGTCCAAATCTCTTGCGCCAGAGCCTGCCACAGAGCTGCGCGCCTGCTTATGCATGAGTTGCAGGCCTACATGTATGCCAAAGCAGATGCTCACTCTGTCTTTGTCCAGTGGCAAGCATGGCTGCGTATTCATTTGGGCGAGACAAAAGGATCGAACATCGATGTTGCCGGCATTGCAGTAAATCTAGGCCTCGATCACCCGGAGCCGCCGTGACACAATGGCCGTTTGGATTTTCACAGATAACATGTGGGAAGAAACCGCATGGCGAGCACTGACATTAGCTTTCTTATCTGCTGTTTTGGCTGCCGGCATTGTTGATTCAATGTGGAAAGACACGCCAAGCAGATGACGTTGGAACGCACAGTGATCCGGAATGGCTTGGCGCAATGTGCAAAGAGCCCAATCTCAGTCACACTGCGTGCGGTTGACATATTTGAGAAAAGACTGCACAGATAGCGTCATAACCATGATGCTTGCCACTCTTGGAAAGATGAAGAAACTGCGACTGTGTCGTGACTTGACAGGCATGCACTCTGTGTCTAGATATATTGTACGTGTCTTTCATAGTTGCATTCACAACCAGCTACATTCGTGTCCTACACTTTTGCGGCCAGGTACCTTTCCTCTATGTCCTCATCGTCTGATTCGTGGCTGTAGGACAGGCGCGGCTGTCACGTAGAACATCTCGTTGCACCACATGGAGCACAGAATTCATGGCACACCTCATTCAGCCCATTCCAGGCCCGCAGTGATGCCGCATGCCGAGCAGATGACATTGCAGCGCTAGCGAAAAAAAGATGTCTGCACTGATGTCGCACTCACGTCGCTTTCACGCACACCATCTTTCACACACAACTTTGTCACACACACGCACACATACATACATACATACATACAGACATACAGACATACAGACATACAGACATACAGACATACAGACATACAGACATACAGACATACAGACATACAGACATACAGACATACAGACATACATACATACATACATTACACATATATATACATAGATACATACATACATACATACATACTGACTTACATACATACATACATACACACATACATACCTACCTACATACACACACACATACATGCATGCATGCATGCATGCATACATACATACATACATACATACGTACATACGTATATACGTACATACGTACATAGGTACATGCATACTATCTTTTCACATACCTTCTTGCTTTGTCACACACCATCTTTCACATTCCACTTTGTCACACACAACTGTTTTAACTTCTCGATCCCTCACCGCCTTATTTCCCTTTCCTTCCCCGTTCCTGCTACAACCTTTGATGCTCATTATTGGAAGAAGTTGACTTGTGGGGTTATCCGGTCCTTTAATTTACATGAAAGATCCCCATGCAGGCTGGAAACTCACAGCTCGTGGCCGCTTTGACAGCGGCCGGAAATGGTCGCCAAAGGAATGGAGGGAATCCATGATGCCCAGAATTGAATGTGCTCAATTGAGCAAGGAACTCGAGGAAGGCCTCATGTGGAGCCTCCACCAAGTGGAGGCGCATCCAATCATCCACGAGCCGATAATGATTGAGGACTTGGAGACAGGTGAGACCGATCCTGCAAGTGCACCCAATGCTATGGAGTCTATGCCGCAGTCATACCAAGATGCTGTCCTTCAAAGTTCAAAACGCAAGAAGAGCAAAGGTGTGAAGAGGGTGTTGAGCCTTCACTATGCCATCCAAGCCAAAAACGGGGCAGGACAATGGATCGGCCCTGAGGCCCCCATGCAGGGCATCACAGATGCTCAGAAAACTTGGATGGATGACAAAGTTGCCAGAGCCATAGCACCTGCGCCGTGGCACAAGTGAATCTGCATCCAAGCAGCTGACCTCAATGTGGTCTGGTGAAGGACCAATTTTAAGAGATGGCACATCTTCGACTGGCATATCTTCGACAGAAAAAGGTCCTTGCTGCTGCTGCTCTTTGAGGTACAAGACCTCGAGGAGGTCTTGTAGCTAATATCTCAATTGGCATCAATCTCCTCAGAGGAGATGATTTGTTTTTGAATATCATTGGAAAGAATAAAGTCTGATTTGCACAAGCTGCCCATGCTTAGTCAACAAAGTTTTGCATCCCCCCATTCACAAAAACATCTTCTTCCAACCATTGTTGCGTTCAGGCCAGACCCTGCTGCAGAGAGTTGTGTGGATCCTCAAACTGTTGCCAACTGTGTTGAGTGTAGTAGTGTTTCATATCGTGTTCCAAGTTTTTGTCTTGTGACATTGACCATCATGGAGTTTCTCTTGCATTGACTTGGATGTAGTCTGATCATCTAAGAAAGTGACACTCCTCAGAAGAGTCACTACCCACCCCATTGCATCCACATATATTTTCAAAATACAAATATATTAGTTCCAAATCTATGTATATGATATGAATAGAGTCAGCACTCCTCAGAGGAGAAATATTATATACTGAACCCTTCCACCAACATGCAACATCCATCATTCACACGTCAGCACTTGCCAAGTCAGGTTCAGAGGCAGCACAATGGCTGGGCTACCAATGGCCAGGGACCCCAATCAAAAGTGTCATGGTGGAAGTGTTGGATCAGAATAATTTCAAAACTAAGTCACAAAAAATCCGTGGTGTTAAAAAATGTTTTTAAAAACATTTTTTAACACCAATGAATTCAGCAGTGCTTTGCTTCCTGTTTCTTGCGATCTTGGTGAATGATATATGTATCTTTGCAAAGCTGGTATTGGTTCAAATACAAAATTCATTCTGCTGCCATCATGGGAAAGTCCACTGCTGCGCCCAAGAAGGCTGTCAAGCCCAGGGTGACAGGCAAGGCCAAAGCGCTAAGGCTAAGGCTGCTAGCCAACCTTCAGGAGTTGAGAGGAAGCCAATGAGGTTTCTAGGGCAGAAGTTTCCAAGTTCATCACTGCCCTGAAGTACAAAGCCAAGAACCCAAAGGATCCACAAGCTCAGGGTGCACAGATGGTCTTGGAGGATAGGGGTTACAAGAAAAAGTAAATCTAAATCTAGATCAACATGCGCCTATATATATATATATATTTATATTTATTTCTCAAAGATGTGATCAATTAGACCTATACATTTTTGGTTGATCTTCATCATGAAATTGTTGAACTCCAACATGCATGAAACCCATATTCTGTTTTCATCATCAGTGCAATTGAAACCCTTGCCCTGCAGAAATACAACTCCATGTCGGCAGATGAGAAGAGGGCCTTGTGGCCAAGTACATTGCTGGAGGCGGGATCAAGGGCAACCTTCAGCAGATTCTCTCCAGTGTGGAATCAAGCAGCTCCTCTAAGGAGACTTCCTCTCAAGTTATTGAAGGGTACATGTCTCTAGGTATAGTTGAAGTATATTTTCTGTTTCCACTAAACAATTTTTATGGATTATACAAAACACTTAGGCCACTCCTCTGAGGAGTGATGCACAGAGTTTGCCATATATCATATAGACACACATGTGTATAGATATACACATATTTTGTATATCCATTACTTATAATACTTTTCAATATGTCCACACATATAGATATATACATATATGCATATGGTCTCGCACCATCAAGATTTATACATAAACCACATCCAGCATTTAAAACAGCATGCATTTTGCATTTTCAGCTCAGGTCAGCTCCTGAGATCTCGAAGCACAATGGCTGGAGCTGGACAGATCTAGAGCCTGCTGACAGGACCAAAGTCTTTGAAGATTTGCTCAAAGACTGCTATGAAAGGGGGATCACCACCCAGCAGGATCCACCACTCAAGAAGGAACATGCTATCCTTTGCTGAGCAAGTACTACTACATTCACCGACCAGAGCAAGCCACGACCAAGGGAGGTCAGGGTTGACACAGGTGACATTCAGGTCAGCAAGATGAACCTGGCTTTGGGTGACAAAGGTCCAGACATCAAGATTGAACCATTTGCTGAGTGCCAGGGCTCATGGAAAGTGGTGGACAGTGCCAAGACCAAGGCCGCCAAAGAATATGAGGATATCATCAGTCTCTTCAAGGATCTCAAGGCTATGCACCAGAACCCTGGCAAGGACATGAAAAAACTTTTGGATGATCTTCAAGATGGTTTGAACCGGGTGGGCAAAGCCCTTGATGATTTGCGTAATGACCTTGCTGCTTCCAAGTTGGAAATTTCCAGTGACATGGACCAGGCAAAGGCCAAGGCCCTCTGTCAGAAGTTGACAGAATGGAAGGAAAAAGGAAGTCAGCACCTAGATGGGCTGAAAGCTTTGAAAAGGAGAACCCAGGCTCTCCTTGAAGGCTAAGCTCCTCTGAGGAGAAATCCTTCTCTAAACTCTGACTATACATGTGTTTTAGCCATACTCCCACACATATACATGGAGTTAAAATAAACTTTAACAAATATATTATATATGATACAAATACATATTTATAATTCCCCTGCGGATTCCATGGGGAACTCATGAGCCTCCATTTTATAATGGGTACCTAGGTGGCTTCTATAGAATCGACTTCCTATATATAAGGTGGTAGGTTTATGCTCTATAAAATCAAACACTATGTGGTCTAGAGCCCCAAAACAAGAAGATTTACTATAAAATGGAGTGCCTGGGTTACCAAGTTCCATAGTATGAATCTCAGTTAATTTGCCAACTTTTGGCTCTATAAAATCATGGGCCAGATTTTGGGCTTGCAAAAGGTGCTTTTTTGAAGATCCCAAATTTGACCTGGTCTTGGAATTTAATGATTTTATAATGGAATAATAGGACCTACTAATCTCAAAACAAACTACCAGGACCCCTTTTTCATTGATTTTATAGACAGCCATACCCCCCCTACGCTCCCCCCTCCTTCTTTCCAGACCAGAACATTTAAGTTGACAGAAATAAGTCAATGTCGCCTCGGCCATTCTTTGTGGCAACTCCATTTTTTCACATTTCTCTTGAATTGAATGATTTTTGAACAGAAAACAACCTTTCTTTCTTTTGACGCTTCAAACATCTACATCAAAATGACTTTGAAACATCTGAGATAATTTTAGACTGAAATTGATCCCCTTGTGAATTTCAAGGGTCTCCCAGAGACCGCCATTCTATAGAGGTACCTGGGTCCAACTATAACAATGGTACATTCTGAGAATCTCTCTAAAATCAAGACACAATCAGATTGCAAGAAATACGACTCTATAAAACCAAGAAACAAAAGGCACCACATGGCTACAAATGCCTGTTTTGTAACCAGGGTCACATTTTGTTCCTTTAAGGTCATTCACCTGGTCCACTATAAAATCAGGATCTCCAAAATGGTGGTTTCACAAATCCTATTGAAACATGTGGACCCTTAATATTGGGGTACCTGGTCTCTGATTTTATAGTGGAGCTGTTTCAGGGCATGTCGATACAAGCTGGACCTGGGTCCTTGGTTTTATAGAGAAACTTCTTTTGGACGGTTGTGGCTTGGGATGCCATCAATTTCCATAGTTTGCTGACTCAGGTTCAGTCCAAAAAGAAATCAGAACAAAAAATGAAAAACACATCACATACCCGAAAAAATGGAAAACAATCGCCATTATGGAAAGGCCTCAAAATGTTTGAGGCATGTAATGACCAAATTTTGAAGTTTACAGGACATGGAGGAGGGACACATATGGGCAGAACCCAGTTTTTGAAACCTGTTGATGTTCTAAAGACAACGGTCCATATTGAAGCCGAGTACATCCACTAAGTACCCCCACTTCCCAATTTCAAGCAGTGGAAAGGCAACGTCACCACTCGCAATGTTGAAGCAAAACCTCTATAAAATCGACAAATTAGTCTCTATTTGGGGGTCCTTCAAACCTGAATTGTGCCTCACAATATGGAAAGGGGCCAAGGATGTTCGAGGCAGGCACTTACCAAATTTGCGAGTTTAGCTGCAACTTTTTGATTTTATAGAGAGAATGGGTCCATACTGATGCCTTTCCATATATTGTGAGGCGCAGCAATACTCCAAAATGAAAACTCATGTTTGGAGGGCCCCCAAATAAAGAGTAATTTTTCGACTTTATCGAGAGGTTTTGCTTCAACACTGCGCGTGTTGACATTGCCTTTTCACAGCTTTGAAATTGGGACGTGGGGGTACTTAGTGGATGTACTCGGCCTCAGTATGGACCCATTCTCTCCATTAAAATCAAAAAGTTGCAGCTAAACTCCAAAATTTGGTCAGTGCCTACCTGAAACATCCTTTGCCCCTTTCCATATTGTGAGGCGCAGCAGGACTCCAACATGGACAATTCAGGTTTGAAGGGCCCCCAAATAGAGACTAACCTGTCGATTTTATAGAGAGGTTTTGCTTCAACATTGCGAGTGGCGACGTTGCCTTTGCACGGGTGATTCGGAAATTCGGAAATCAGTGGGGATACCTATATATAGTGCGTGTATTCGGAGTTAATATGCTATAAAATCAAAAAGTTGCAGAAATTGGCTTCTGCCCATATGTTACCCGCCTTCCTGCCCACGAAATTCCCCATTTTGAAACACTTCTGCACCTCAATATATGGAGGGGTTTGTATGTTTCAGGCATGTAATGACCCAATTTTGGAGTTTAGAAGGCAGGGCAGCGGGAAACATATGGGCAGAGCCCAACTTTTCGAACTTTTTGATGTTCTAGAGACAATGGGTCCAAAGGCACAACCTTCAAAAAACAAGAACAATGAGCAACTTTGAAACTCTGTTTTGTGGGAAGGGCTCCGAAGAGGTATTTGAAAGAATCTGAAACCAGTCTGAAGCCCCCTCTATCTATCCATCTGTCTATCTCTCTCTATATTGTATTTATCTATCGATTATATATCTATCTCACTATCTCTAAGACGTGATCCACTGCTGCCTGAAACCTCAATAACAATCACATTAGTGAGCTGCTATATTGGCAGCGAATCAGACCCATTCCCCTTGTGCCTTGATAAAAATGTTAACGGGATGCGGCGATCGGTTACAACACCAAATTACTCTCAAAAACCTCCCCTCTATAAAATCAGGATCCGTGGGCCCACAAATCAGAACATTGCCACAAAAATAGCCCCTCTATAAAGGTCTGGTACCTGAGTCCACCTGAATTGGTCATAAGTCACATGTTAGGTTACAAATGGCTTGCGAATGGCCTTCCATAAAATAAGAACCTTATTTTTTTGTAATTGTTTAGACGCTTTGTGCACAGACCTTAAACTTAGCTACATTAAATGGTCATTTTAAACAACCTGTGGGTATCACCATTTGAGTGAGGAAAATGATTCTTGCATCGCGCATATTCAGACCCTTCCCCCATGGGCCTCCAAAAATGCAGTTGCAGGAACGTGCGTTGAGGTGTTGATTGATGAGATTGATGACCACAGTTCATGCTCTATAAAATCGAGAACTAGTCAAATATTACAAAATACAAATGGGCATCATAATGCCAGGTTCTCCCTTTATAAAATCGACGAACAAAAAATTGTCACAAGATGAGCCTCCCAAAAAAACAACTGAATACAAGATACCCTCTCTATAAAATGGGTTCCCAACCTGAATAGGCTATGCCACAGAAAAAATCAAATAAAAATTAGCCCTTAACCGGTACCTAGGTACCGCCATTTTACAGAGGAAATTGGCAGGAGGATTATATATAAAGCCATACATATACAGATATATAGGATACAGGGTGCAAAGAAGGATGTAGCGGTTTTGGAACTTAGAAGTGAGACTGCAGAGCTGGTGAGCACAAGGTGAAAAAGCTGCCTGTCATTGCCTGTGTTCTTGTTTTCCCTGGAAAAACCACTCATCAGCCAATTTCCATTTTGTTTCTGACTGGACACTGCTAACAGAAGACTTGCAGCCTTTAACTTTGTTGAAGCATATTAGGTTCAAGCCACCTGCCCTCTCTGCCATTACTTTGTGCAATAGCCCTGAACCATGGATGCCAAGAGGTAAAGGCTTGAATATGTCAAGGGCATGAAATTGCCAGAAAACATCGACCAGTACAAGCATTGGCAACTACTGGAAGGAGAAGATTCTCAAGTGATGGTTCCACCTCCAAACACCAAGGAAGACATGGAGAAGAGCCAAACTCAGCCAGTCACTGACCAGGATGGTGATGAACCAGAAGATCTTGAGAGAAAGAATTCATTGGCAACATGCCAACTGTGCATCCTTTGCATTTCGCAATTGGAAATTAGCAGAAAAAGTTTCTGCCCCAGGGATGAGCAGTGTTTGCTTTTCACCTCCCTCACAACATAATGGTGTGCTTCCTGCACTGAGCAGCAATGTGGTGTCAGCCCCTGAAACACATTCCTGCTGCTCATTCAATAACAGCTGAGGTTTGGAGCTGCCACATCTCCTCTGAGGAGGTGCCACCCATGCTTCTGCTGCAAGCTTGTTTGTCCAGCATATG
>Ga0126342_10010483_pt1 | contig 16581 bp, 13 predicted proteins | sample Cyp1metagenome_FD_92528 | JGI IMG/M metagenome (GOLD analysis project Ga0126342, IMG submission 92528) | Coral microbial communities from Lord Howe Island, Old Settlement Bay, Australia - Cyphastrea 1 metagenome | ecosystem: Host-associated > Invertebrates > Cnidaria > Coral ... | reverse complement strand
ATGGTGAAACATATGGTGAAACATATGGTGAAACATATGGTGAAACATATGGTGAAACATATGGTGAAACATATGGTGAAACATATGGTGAAACATGGTGAAACTGAGATAAAAACATGTTGGGTTGCAGCTGTCAAACCGCAGACCTTCGCGTTGGCTTCGAAATCCCATAGCCACCAGAATAAGTATCACCGCAGTTTCGGTTGACTCTTAAGCCGATGGTACACCCATCAATCTCATGACAGTCTATGAACTATGTCCAAGAATACATTCCGCTACCAATATTATCCAATCTTATCCAATACTATCCACTGGTCCACCAGTTCTGTTTACTTTTACATGATCTAACGTTGATATGTCTGGCGACTTCAAGGCCTTTTGGCCAAGTTGCTGGTCATCGTCCGCAGCAGCGCGCTGGTGCGGAGCCTGGGGAGGTAGCACCGATCTAATTTTCATGGTTCTGGGTGATTGTTGTACCATCTGTACTATATAGGTTTCTATAGGTTTCTATGTGGTATCATACCCATATATATATATATATATAATATACCTATTTATATCCCCAAGGGTGATTCTTTTTCATGTTGAAAAAAGGGTGCTTCCAAAAAAAAATACAATCATCCCAGGGAAGAAGTTGGTTTACTTGATCAATTCGTTACACATCATCTTTAACCTGTTCCATAAGAGGTTTTCAAGTGGACTGACACCCACTGAAAATTTTCAGCTACAAATCATGCGGTTTAACTAGACTTTTGGCCTCTGGAAGTCCCGCGAAAAACCTTGGAAGGAATCTCTTAGTCTTGAAGATAGTCTCCCAACTTTCACAAAAAAGCACAGGCAAAAGAAACTACAAATTCCGGCCCTCAATATACATATTTGTGAAGCTGGTTAAGTCAGTTACAGCTTTTTTATCATGTTCCAAAATGGGTATTCCCACGGTTATTCCCATGGTACCCAGCAGGTATATCTCCAGAAATACCTCCATTTCCCATACCCTCTGGTAATTTGTTACATAGCTATTGAAAATGGCCCAGTCGAAATAGTGAGTTTTCCCATATCAGACATGGTGGATCTTTCCAGTTCGTTATGTGGCAACGTTTACCAGGCCGGGTATCAGACATGTCCCATGGTACCCACGCTATCAGGTTCTGTTCTTCATCATCCGGGGTGAGGATTTCACCTGGCTACAGGTTCGGCGGAAAGTTAAGCGGCGCGGCGGTGCCTTAAATCACCGTTCCGTTAAGTTAAGTTACCCGGCCTGGTAAACATACAAAAAGCTATGGAAAATAACTATCTTGAATAGGTAAATCAACTATTTCTATGTGCCATTTTCAATAGCTATGTAACAAATTACCAGAGGCTATAACCATAGTATACCATAGTTATAAGTGGATTAAGCCTACTTATCCCACTCAGAACCAGGCTTATAAGCTACTTAGCAAGTGGGATGAACCACCAAGTAGAGTTAGCCGAAAAAAAAAGAGCAACTTTTGGCTATAACTCGAGGTCTCACTACCCTCATGATGAGAAAATCAGGATTGTTCCAGGTTGATAACGGCCATAAAATGCGATGGAGGTAATTCAATCTTGCCAACAAAAAGGTAGTTCTAGGGGATATAAACACACATGAACCACACATCAATTTAGTATTCCCCGGTTTGGCATGTTCTCCAATCAACATGGTGTAAATGATCCCCACTTGGAGATTGAGGATGTTCTTACTGCCTTACCTGCCCATTTTTTTGGTGTTTCCTGACAGCAGAAAAAAGGCTGACAACTGTATACCTTACACATCCTTACACGTTTTTGAGGGTTTGGCAAAACGGATCGTTGTTGCTAAGATTAGGTATCCGCAGTCTATTTTTTGAACATGATTTGGGTGATTCTCACCCAATGAAATTCATACTGCTATCATCATCATTTTCTCATATTTCTCCAAATTTCTAAGTTTTCACATCAATCTTCTCTAGCACCAGTAATTGCTATATTAACTATATTACTATATATATATATATCCCCCATGATCTCTGATTACTATTCATTACTATATTAGAATCCCATGTAGAAATGTACATTTCTTGTGTACTATTCATTATATTCATTATATTCATTACTGTCCCTTTTTGTTCATTATTATTCATATGTATTACCCTCTGGTAAACTAACATAGCTATGGAAAATCACCATTTTTAATGGGAAAACTCACGAACTAAATGGCAATTTTCAATAGCTATGTTAGTTTTCCAGAGGGTACTACTCATTATATTAGAATCCCACAAGATGAGGATCCCAACTGTCCGCAGATGGTGGGCTACCTGGTGACCATCACTGCCTTCAGTGGATACTCAGCCCTGAAGGACCGATCAGTTTCTGCGTCGGAAAACGGGGTTTTCCACCCCATGGGCTCAAAGAATCCCGAGATTATTCGGGATGTATGAGATAAATATATATATATTATATTATATATATGATATATATATACATAGATGGATGGATGGATGGATGGATGGATGGATAGATAGATAGATCGGTATATATATATATATATGCATAACTTATTCGCTTTTTAAATGCTGTAACTTCTCCTTTTTCTGTTAGGGTGATCCACCCAGCAATCACCCGTGCACTTTGGGGATCCAGAATGACTTTGGCAGTAAAGTGCGAAGCTGGAAGATTGGCATTTGGTTGTACCATCTGGTTATGACTCACATAGCCATGGAAAATCACCATTTTTAATAGGTAAACCTCTATTTCTATGGGCCATTTCCCATGGCTACGTTAAATAACCAGAGGGTAGTTCATATGGTGACTCAAGGCTATGATTTGCCATGGCACAAAATTACCATTCGATTTCTTCTGGCCTTGAAAGCATATCAGCTTTCTCTTGAATGTGTGGCCAATTTTGCAGGAATGTGCTAGACCGGTAGACCCAAGTTTTTTAACCATCCTCAATGGTACCCTAACCAATAGTTTGTAGAAACTATCCCCAGTCATGGCAGCTTTTTTTTTTGGGTTTACCACATAAATCCCATTCCCTTCATAGCGGGGGAAGGGAGAAAACACCATTTAGGGTTGCTCAACACATTTCTGTGTAGCATGGCTTTAAGCGAAGCATGCAGTTGCAAGGGATCCATATTAAAAGTATCCTTGCTGGTGGTGAAGTGTGGGTTATACCTGGTACGGCTGGTAAGGAAGGAGGATTGTTACAAGAGTTAACTCAGCGAAATAGCTGCGAAGCCACCTTTCATGGGATTTTTCGAAACGGTCGCCGTTTTTCCATGGCCCGCCTGCATTTTTCATGTGCACCGCAGGCAACGGAGGTTGAGAAGGAACAGGCGGCTGTCCCTTGTTGGGGGAATGTCAGGGATGATTTGCAGTCCCTGCCTCCATTGTCTCTGAACAATCCGCACATAACAATGTGGTAAGCCCAGCAATAAACCCATTCTTGGGACATTGTTTGGACAAAACAGGGTAAACGGGCGGCAGTTCATTTGTTTGTTTGGTTACCATATCTGTGGGGGACTCCTACTACATTGCGATTACCCTCTGGCAAACTAACATAACTATGGAAAATGACAATTTTTAATGGGACACTCCACTATTTCTGTGGTCATTTTCCATAGTTATGTTAGTTTACCAGAGGGTATATCCATGTTTCGGGGGTTTCGAGTGGAGGCTCCATTCACATCCCCATTTCTTGCCCGGATGGCAGGATGCTGAGATTCGCAAGATGGTGTCCATGGAGGCAGCGGTTGATGCGTCACGCTACCTGAAAAATGGGGATGTCCAGGTTTTTCTGGTGATCCAATTGATCTATGTTGGAATTTTTCGATTTTTGCTAGTTGAGATGATCATCTTCCATATATTCCATGACCTTTCGGGATGGTATTCTTCTGAGCCAGACTTTTGACATACCCTCTGGTAATTAAAAATAGCTATTGAAAATCACCATAGAAATAGTGGATTTTCGCAGCTAGAAAATGGTGGATCTTTCCATAGTTATGTGGCTGTTTACCAGAGGGTAACTTTGCTTGGAAGTTTGATGAAGGTCTCCTGTGCGACTTGTCGGGTCCAGTGTGAAATTCATCATCGCTCGATTTTCGCAGAAAAAGCATGACAATGGCCGACTCCAGTTTTCAGTTAAAATTTTATCATTAGATAATTATGTAACATATATATATACACATTACATATATATACATATATATATATATACATATAATATATATATATATGTATACAGATATACCTTTACTGTATATTGTTTTGAAACTCCCGCAATAAGGGCATTTTCCGCGGGGAAGAGTCAAGCGCAGTCGTAGTCATCCCACGCATTCGCCAGGAAGGAAAAGATGGGGAGCAGGTGCGCAAGTTGTGAATACGGGATTGTCTGAAAATTGAGGATTGAGGGGAAAGCCCATAAATCCAATGTAGTATGAAATTATCATCATTGTCCCCATTCCAATATATTCCAATTACTACATACTCAAAGAGACAAACCCATCTCAATTGTCTGAAAAGACTTCGGGGACTGTTGGATTAGTCCAACTATTGAGAGAACGTACTGTAGTGGGCTCTTGCAGGAATATGCCCGGGTAGTGAATATTTGTGGCTGTCCCAAACACATATTGTCGTGTTTCAGGTGGGCGAATTACAAGAATTATGATGCCTCTATGTACATTATATATATATAACGACATCTATTTCTGGAAATCGACGTCTTTTTATTTTTAACCCAAAAAAAAAGAAGGTTTCTGTGGTTCTAGGTATGTATATGGAGGTTTCCTAAAATAGGGGTACCCCTAAATCATTCATTTATAGATAGATTTTCCATTATAAACCAACCAGCCAACCAGGGGGATCCCCATGTTAGAAAACCACGAAATCCCATGGTGAAAAAAACCCTGACATTCCCTAGCTTGCTGGCTAGATACGATCAGGGGAGATCATAAGAGACCATCTGCCAACATTTCACTGACTTCTCCCAGCTTTCAGCGACTTTCGCAATGTTCATTGAAAAAACACGTATTTTCATGGGTTTTCTGCCCAGATCGCGGCAGTTCAAAAAAGGGGAACACCCCACTGTCCCAGGCAGAGGAAGCAGCCGGATGCCCGGAATTGGCTTGGAACTAGGTTTTGTGTAGCAGTGTGGGAAGTCACGCTGTTTGAAACTATGTGATATATGGGAAAATACTAGATCTAATTTCGTCGATATACAATCGTTTTGCATGAACCAATGAATCAACGGGACTCAGCTGCCATCCAGGTTTGTTGGCTTAAAATCTTTGAGAACGCTGCGAACCTCAATGGTTGATCATCATATGTTCTCATCAAAAAAGGAACGGCCCAAAAAAGGAACACCCAAAAAGATAGAACTTAGAACCCTTTTCTATCAGCGGGTTAATATATGCATATTGTTGGTTCTACACCTCACCATATCCCACCATATCCCCATTGTCTCCCCATAGAAATCGTTGGTTTTAAGCCTCCATTTTCCCTCCACCCATATTTTTCCAGGCCAGGTATACCAAAGTTTTGGGCAAAACCCATCCCCGAAATCCCTGAAAAAACGGGGTCCAAAGGCTCCATCGTCTTTCCTTCAGAAGCTTTCAACTGTAGTGCCTTGGCAATGGTGGAAGTTTGGTGGAAAAAACACGGTGAAGGTGAGTCGTCTTTTGTGGTTTCAGGAAGGATGCAGAGTAAAACGTCGTTTTGAGCACCTGAAGCTCATGTTGAAACTGAAACATCAGCTGCTTTTTGGTTAAAACTTTAGGCTGATGGCTGCAATTTCTTTCCTTGACCCCGTCCCATATCCACTTGCAAGCATGGTTTAGTAACTTTAGTAGAAGATCCCCAGATCAGCTAAGTCAGAACGGAATCTGAGATGACCCATCCCCATCCCTACATGAAAAGAGTCATGCATATTTCGGACTGTGGTGTTGTGGTACAAAGCTGCACACAGTTGATCCTCATTTGCTTCTGAAACTTGTTGGGTATCAACGCTATCTAACGAATCTAACCGCAACTAGCAACTCTTGGGTATGTACTGTACCACATTTTTGAGGGGCACAGACACTGAGATTTCAGCAAAAAATGGAGGTTCTATCCCTGACACAGCAATTCACTCGATTCTCGCTGCCGCATGCTGCCGCTACCCGAGCGCTTACCTGGGTTTGTCTTAAGTTTTGGGTATCTCAACTTCCACCGGCCAATCCACTAATCACCATCTTGCGTGTCAGCATTGCCGTTTTATGGTAGTATAAATATCCCATTTTCAGACACATCCGAGTCATGACATACATATGGTTACATATCTCATACCAGCATTTTATCCCCATTTGCTCCATATGTCCCACTAAAATGGGCCTTTTCACTTGGGGTCCTCGAGGACTTGACGTCCTGCTTCTTCTGGTTCGCCCTGCTGATTGTCGTTGGCTGTGGCTACCAGGCTGGCTTCCAACGAAACACCCTGAGGACCAGCAAAGACTTCAGAGCCAGATTTATTGCACCAGACTTACCCTCTGGTAAACAGCCACATAAGTATGGAAAGATCCACCATTTTTAATGGGAAAATCCACTATAAATGGCCATGTTCAAGAGGGTACACAAAATTCGGTGCTTCAGTTTGAAATGAAACACTGACACCCGATTCTCAGTAAACCCCCAATTTTCTCTCTGAAAAGCCATGTCCGTTTTGCCAGCCGGGTGCATGAGCTTTGCACTTCTGAATTTGCCTGACACATATGTTCTTGAGTTTTTTGTCTGACATGATCTCACCGACCATCGCCGAATCCAAGAGGCAGGTGTCTTGAGCGTCATTGAACGGTCTGGAGGCCTTTTCGGCCAGGTCCTCAAGATGGAGACGTTTTGCCTCAAGATGGAGGAGACCCCAAAATGACATAAAATGACTATAGTAAGCCCCAAAAAGGTAGGAACACTCATCACTAATCTTCACTATGTGTGTTGGGATTTACCTTTTTTTAATCTTTTGGGGATGGCCACTGCGGCTGTCAGGTCATCCCTATGACCTGGCTACTCTGCAGGTCCTTTCTGGGGAATTTGGGATGGGAGAAGCCATGGGAAAACCGAGGAATTTTCCTCATCCAAAATATGGGGGGGCTCTCAAAATGGGGCAGATCTGATACGAAGGCGTTCGGGGCCGGAATTCCTGCTGGAGGCTTTTGAAGGAAGGGTCGAAGCATGCCGGAGGGTTTCATTACTTTCACGTGGCTGGATCGAGATGCACTTCTGATGTAATACGTATATGTTTTGATGATCTTTGATGCCAAAAGTGCACAATTAGAGTATGTTGGAGCAGCCATACCTGTGCCCTTAAGCGGATATGCCAGAAGCAGAGTGTCACCTGTAGCTGTACCACTCACACCATTTGGGATATCCCTTATGGGATGGAACTATATGGATAGTAGCTGGCTGCGAAGCGCACTTCCCTGGAAGACCGGCAGATCATGATATTTTAATATATTTTATATGATAGTTCAGTGAAAGATCGATCAAACATCAACTGTTAAGTGCGATGATTTATAGATTCTAATGTAAGATCGCTGCTTTCTCAAACATTCACGTCAGAAAGTCAGTCGCTCAGCAACTATTTCAGGGTTTCATCCCAATCACATTCCGCCCCCCAAAATCACCAACTGCGGCTGGACCGGAGGTTCCACCTGCTCCGTTCATCAGCAAAGAGCATGACCAGGCATGGAAGAACTCTGTTTTGGGGCAACGCCAGCTGGGAAAGATTGCTCTCTATGTCTGAGGGCATCTTGGTTCTCTAAAAATATCATCCATTCCCACTCATCTTAAACACCCCGCAGAAGCTGTGGCTTTATACATATTTGGGACCCCAGCATGGGGGTGGCAACCTGAGAAATGCTACCAGACAGCAACACACAGACAGGGCTGCCTATCCTGCCCCAGATGCCCTGGTCCCCCAAACCGAGCACATGCATTTTGGGCTGATCAGGGATTCTGCCAGATGCGGAGACTAGCTTGGTTAGGTCGTCCATTTTCATAGCTTTCAAGAACGCGACCCAGCTGGCACCTTCAGCAAGATACAGCGGGTTGTAGTTTTCTTGGGGGATTTTCGATGTTTCAAAGGTGTTATGGTCTTACCGGACTTCAACTGCCAGATTTCCGATCGGTGGTTGAGATGGTGGTGGATATTCCAGTTGCATTTTTTTTGCTGTAGTGGAAGTTTCTCAATTCTGGTGACAAACTTCCAATTTGTCAACTCATTCTTTTTGCTCAAAATACTTCCACTTGGTTTTGTCTGAAGATAGAATTAAATGGCCCTTCATCATCTTCCCTATGAACATGTTGTTTTCTTGTGGTATATATATATACACCGCTTGCAGACACCAGAAATCATATGAATATGGATGAATACTGAGAAGTACGTCACATTCCATATGGAATATCCCCGTATCACATCCACATTTCCCCCGGTCATATGGGGGACATTGAAAATTCAATTCTGTTATTCATAGCATCTTTGACGTTCCTCATGACGAAGTCCCCATTGGTTTAAAGGACAATTTACAGGAAAACCCCCATGATCTTCATGGAAAAATCCATGCTTTCCGGTGAAGATTTTCCGAATCCATCGAACTCCCCGACTGCCAACGCCAGGGCTTGGGAGCCCCCGTGTCATCCTCCGTAAAGGCGGCCACCAGGATTAGCCCGAGATCAATGGTGGCATAACTGGGTACTTTGGTAGTTTTAATGGGTATAACTATGGTATAACTGTATGGGTATAACTTTTGATTCGATTTTGGTACAACTTCTAACTTACGGGAGAAACTGGAAACCATAGTTCAGCCATGTTTTTTTTAATTGGGAGACCCCCGCTGAATGGGGACCCATCCAACTGGGCATATTTTTTCCGCTTACGAAGTGGAAGAATCCTCCAAGATCAGCATGCTGAACTACAGCCAGTTCAATTTTCTGGAAAAAATATCTAAACCCCCAAGTTGGATTAGACATTTGCAACTCTTTTTGTATATTTTTGTACTTGTTTTAGGGAAACTAGATGATTGGGATTTTAACTTGCCATAAGGATGATTGCCATGATTGGGAAAATAATCTGGGAATTTCAGGGATTACTTACGGTGGACTTAAAGTAATGGACCTTAGTAGTCAATGTCATGGGTCCAACCAATGGTAAAATCGCTCGACGATTTTCCCTTCTGAAAGCACCATTTATAGAGGATTTTCCAGCTAGCCACGTGTCTCCTGTAATTTCCATAATAGAGCATCTAGCTTTTTTCCGGAAATCACGGCTTAGTTGGAGATGTGGTAGAGAGTTATCCTTTTGCCTCACTTGTTAAAACCATAGCTTTGTTGATTGAATCACATCAGATCACTTTCTGCTTTGCGGCGCAGATGGTCTATGTTATAACCAACGGCTGTTGATTGAATCACTCTATTTACCCTCTGGTAAACTAACATAACATAACTATGGAAAATCACCATTGAAATAGTGGATTTTCCCATTAAAAATGGTGGATCTTTCCATAGTTATGTGCCTGTTTACCAGAGGGTAAAAGCACTTTGTTGATTGAATCCTTTGTTGCGTCTTTTTGGGGCTTTCGTCGGCACCAGGCGCTGTGGGTGGATGAGGAGCACTTCCTGCTCCATGCCAGTGATAGCGTTGGAGATCTCAACGGATCTGGGGAAATCAATGGGAATCAATGGGAATTTCAGGATCCTAAAATGGAGGTACGTTAGTACCATATTTTAGGCCATATTTTGTGGTGATATTCACTTACATAGGCATAAAAAATAGGCCTAAAAAATAGGCCTAAAAAATAGGCCTAAAAAATAGGCCTTATATATGGTAGGTACCTCCAGTTTAGGATCCTGAAATTCCCATTGAAGATATAAAGCACCAATATCCAAGTGGCTGTGTCTCATATCATGGGGATTTACGTCCCTGAATCTTGGCGATATCATGGGGATTACCGGGGTTGGACGCATGACGGTAAATCATCATGGATTTTCCCCATAGACAATCCTGTATGCGCATTTTCTTTGTCCAAGAACTGGAGGTAGAGGTTAAAGTTGGGTATCACTTGCATGAGCTAGTCTATGGTTACAGGATCAGTTGTGCGTTTTTTGAACCCCTTTCATCCCACTTGCCACTCATCAGTATATAATCAGTTTACATTTAATCCCAATCAAATAATTAGTAGCGTGTATGTATATACATATTATATGTATATATATAAATTAAATTATACATATGTACATAGCAATATATTATATATATACACATACACACATACTATATACATACAGATACATACAAATTCATGTCATGTTAGGAATCATCTCAACACTGACCAGTGGATGAGTCCTGCCTTGCTCAGGCCCAGCTAGTGAGGCGCGAAGATTCCAGCTACTTGTCCTCAGCCTGGTTAGTCACCTCCAACCGGTCTGGGATGCTCAGTACAGGGCCGCCCGGCGGCGCGGAATTTTCGACCACCACAACATGATGGGTTATTTCGAAAGGAAAGTTGGATGACAATCCAATAAAAATCCAATAAAACTGGGGTAAGTTGCGACTTGACCACTGCCCATTCAAAATAGAGTACTGCGAAAAAATGCATGATTCCTCATCATTTTCCGGACGGTTTTGGGGTGCCCAACAGCTTCACCCCGAAAAAAAAAGGATTCGTCCAAAAACTGGGTACTGTATACCCTAAGACTGCATTTTTAAATTGGCCAAATGATGATCATCCTTTGAAATTAATGCCCTAGTTTTAGACAAACGCTCATGTGTATCATTATTTTTCCCAATCAAAGCTGGCAAAAGCCAATCCTTAACTCAACCTCAGTCGCTAGCGAGGTTTGGCACCGTTCAACTGCGTGCCTTATACGAAAAGGATCAAAGCCGCTTGGGATCTCAGAGCTGGGAGGTAGATTTACCATCAGCAATTTCGGATTTAACTAGGTAAAATGGGGATATCATCGGGATATAACCGCGAATATCCACTTGGGGGTGTCTTAAAATGGTGAAATAATGACCTTTTGGGGACCCGATTTTCAGACAAATCCACAGATTTTGTTTGCAGACTCAGTCTTCCGTTCGCATACCTGGACAATTTGCAACGACCTCGAAACGGCCTCTCCATGAATGGTGGGTAGTAGATTGAAGTACCCTCCGGTCATCGAACGTGGCTTTTAAGTCACATCCCCCAGTCGATCATGGTCGATCATTTTCGCAGCGAACTGACATGGGATTGCCCAGCCATGTTTAAGTGAACACCGGAGGATGAATGGATTAGAATGATTAGAATCCCTATTGTTGATATTCAATCCCCATTTTTATCCCATGAAATCCTATTAAACCCCATTGGGTACGGGCTGGTATTTTTGTCAATTGATCACGCAGCCGAGGATGGTTGGACTGCAACTTTCAGCTGACCTTCAATAGCTACGAGGCAGATGGTGAACGTTTGGAGGTTTCTGAAGTCATGGGGAAATCCCAGGTATCAACCCGAAGTGTCCTTTGTAGTGGGGAAAGCAAGTTGTGAGCTCCACCATTTTAAACACATGACTTTCCCTTCTGAACCCCAACTTGCTCGATCCTTTGAACTGATTTGGGACTGTGCTGAGCCAGGTGGAAGAATGAATTTGTGGCCACCAAATTACCCAGGGATCCAAGATTCTGATTTTTGGCATTCAGCCTCATTCAGCTCTTGAAATTGAATAGCATTGACCACCATTTGAGCTCAACCAGGATCTTTTTCTTCGCCCAACCAGGCGTGTGACTTCTGGATGACGCCCCAGCGCTATGATGCTTGGGGAGCAACAGAGGACGAAGCTCCGCTTTGGCGGCTTGCCCAGGTAGGTATGCTTTACATTGCAATGAAGTCAAACGCGTTGCCATCCGTTATTAACTTTGCGAATGGTGATCCCCAACTTGAAGAATCTTAACATTAAGCCATTCCAGAATAGACATTATCCCCAAAAAGGAAGGGCCCCGCCTGATATTTTTTGTCCGTTCTCTCCAGTTTTCCTTCGCAATTTCTGAGGATGGATGGCAAACTATAATTCTCATGGCAAATTGCGAATACTGAAATTGCCATTGGCATCAAAAAAAACATTTCCAGACAATGTCTTTGGAAGAAATCCATGGCTGAACAAAGTCTCATTCAATCACATTGGCATCAAATAGTTACTTACATTTCCATTCGCTCCATTCTCGAAAATTTCCATGAAAATCACATTGAAGCCCTATATTTGATGGTAAAAACCATGGTTTCCTGTAGATTTTCCCAACAAAACCAATCCAATGAACGTCTCACTCCATTCTCTCCCACTGGGATCGAGCAGATGGAGCAGTTCATCCAGGAGAGGCATCCGCAGTTCATCCTGCGACACGCTGGCAGCTGGGGCCCCAAAAAAACATTGGACCGGTGGAATGGTGGAGATTTCTTTGCCACCAGATGGATCCTATATAATTGTATATATTATTATTATTTATTATTATTATTAAATCATTATGATTATTATGATTATTATGATTATTATGATGATGATGATTATTATTATGATTATTATTATTATTAATATTATTAATATTATTAATATTATTAATATTATTATGATCATTATGATTTATGATTATTATGATTATCATGATTTATGATTATTATGATTATTATTATGATTATTATATATATATATATATTATTTATATAAACGTATACAATAAGAACAACATTATATAATACTATGGGATCAAGTTTTAGTGGGGTCGACGCTTGTAGCCGGTAGGATCAACTGTTCGACTATGAAAAGAACAGAACACACTCACAGTAATGATAAGAGGGATAATCATGACGATGCTAACAATCAACATACATGTAGACGATTCCATCATTATTGTGACCCATAGGGATGTTTGGACACGGTATAGACACGGTATATATATATTCTATATATATATATATATATATTATAAATATATTATATATATATAATATATATATATATATTATAAATATATTCTATATATATATATATATATTATAAATATATTATACATATATATATATATTATATATATATATATATTCTATGTATATATATATAATAACTTGTTTCAGCGGTGAGATGAACCAGCCTCTCAAAAGCAGAGTTGAACATGCAAAGGTTGGAACTTCGAACTGAATCAATTCAGGGTAGACCTGGCTTCAATGAGGAGATGGACGATACAGACGATACATACCACAGCAATGGGTCAGTTCCAGCTAACTCAGCTTGTACCCTCGAGATTTGTCGACGGACGTTCCGGAAACTCCTGCATGCACAGAGAAGAGAGAAATTTACATCCTCACATGAAGAATTCTGTTCATTCTGGGGGTGTTCCAAAAATCCAAGTTGTTGCTACCACATGCTACAACAGTACCACTAGCTGGGGAGACCTTTATGGTCAATTTACCAGTGAGGTCTATCCCATGATTTCGAGGCGCACCCCAATCCGACGGTTTTGGGTTCTAGACTTCCACAGGTTACGAGGGGAACAACTCGGTGGTGCAAAACCAGACACGTCGGGCTGCTCGGACAGGGGGCACAGCTAAAAGCCAATTTGGCTATGGGCCAAAATAGATGATTTTTCACATGTGGAACGAACATCCACAATTGCTACTTTTGATGTGAACAGCAGGGCACGAGGGTTTTGATCGAAAGCCATGTGGGTGATGATTGTTTGGTCACAGTTTTCAAGAGCAATCCTTGCCGTGATGTTGATAGTCTTTGATTGCCCAAGCAATCTTGATTGCATCAGGCATAAGGCGGTGAGAATACATAATCAAAAGATAGTATATACTGTACTTCCAGTAGTCTTCCCATTTTCTTGTACTACAAGGCCAAGTGTTGGTTATCTTGTGGTGTTTGGAACTCCAAGTATCCGTGATGACCACTCAAAACGGAGGGTTTTCCTGTGGGTTTCAGCAGCAAAGCACCAGGCCTGATGTGGGGCACGGATGCAACTCCCTTCCGCGTCTCTGACTGGGTCCCCGAGGTTCCCCGACTGGGGTGATGGACATTGATAGCAACATGTGGGGGTTTCCTAAAATGTGGGATCCCCGAAATGGATGGTTTGCAATTTGTAATGGAAAATCCTATTTAGAATGGATGATTTGGGGGTAGCCCCATTGTAGGACACCTCCATGTAGCAACCAACATTTGTTCTGGTGGAGTTCAAGAGCCAATGCCTCTACCAAGCATGATGCAAAAAAAACAAACCAACTAAAGAGCTGATGAACATCTTCCAATCAAGACTTTGGAGTGGTGCAAGTTTATCTAGTTGAAGATTGGTTGGAGTTGGGGTACTGGCGCCTGAAACTACGATCTCTGAAGCCGCAGATTTTGCTTATTGTTGGTAGTGCAAAACATGGTGGAAACTGATATTTCACGAAGAACCATGTGAAATTGACTTGCCCAACATTGGGAGTTTGTTTTCATCAACGCAGTTTTTTGAACCCAACGAAGACATGTGGGGATTTGAACTGCCACGTTTGCTGACTGGAAGGTAGCGACGCTTTCACCAACATGGTTTCTGAACATATAGTTAAGTTAAATCCCAAATTCTGAGCCATACCCCGGCGTCCACCAATGCATCCGCGCCAGACCTGTGGTTTTCGTCCACAACCACCGGCACCGGTGCGTTACGAGGAGGCAGCCAATCAGGCAAACGACGACAACGGGTGAGGGGTTTTGATGCGGGTAGTTGAATTTCATGGGGATTGAACCCGCAAAAATGTGAACAGGATTTAAATGAGGTTTAACCAGCAAACATGTGGATTCAATGCTGATTTACGCAGTCCCCATATTCTTCATGGGGGATGAGCACTTGCAACTACCAACAATTTTGGAAAATGTGGCAAAGTTTTGATCCATAACCCAATGGCCAAGGAACAAGACTTTTCAAAAATAGGTGCAATTTGTGATCAAGAACCATTTTTTGTGATCGACAGAAATTGAGGGAACTATGAACTATTAATTTAGGTAACAATTTTGAACATAGATTCAACGTTTCAGGACCAGTTCTGAAACCCAAACTTGTCGGACTTTGTTTGTGATTCAGCCAAGAGCTGGCTGGTGGTTTGCGTGCTTGTTTGTTTCCAGCTGCACACTGGGATGATGTTTCCCCCTATCAAACAGCAGATCATGGAATCAGGGGCCGAAAGTTTTGTGGTTTGAATCGGAAGGATTCGACCCATGCCGAAATTGGGGGAGGAATCGTGGGGATATGGTTTTCGAACCTGCGGATGTCAAGAGGGGCCCATATTTTTCAACCGGTTTTGGTTCAGCCCCTGATTAGATGGAAAAGGATGTTTCTGAAAGGGCAGTGGAAAGTCAACTGCAAGCATTAGCTGGTCGTCCCAGCTGAACTGAAACCCAATCATATCCAAACAACAATCCGCTGGTTCGATATTCCTGTGGTTTAAGCGGTGTTCAGTGGCTGATACAGTGGTCTCTTGTCCCATGAGGTGAAGGAACAGACTTACAGGAAAGTGATAATCTTCGACAAAAACACATAGTCGCCGATTTTTTTGAAATCCAATCCATTGAAACCCCAGTTTGGTTGGTTCAATACCATGTATTTCTCGTATTTGATCGTCAAAAAATCAGCATTTTTGCTGGTTTTTCATCCCAATGATCTGATCGAAGGTCACGGTGACGATGAGCACGCACCTGGCCAAGTATGCGGACAGCATCAAGTTCCGACAGGTCGGGAAGCGATGGAAGCGCGGAGGGACGGTGGGATGTTGGGGTGTAGCCATGGCCAAGGATCAACGGAGGATATCACGGGGATATGAAGGGGGTGTGGTTCTGGGTAACGAAATGTCCCGAAGATGGATGATCCTAACCGTCCTAACCCTATATACTTGGGTCATTTCCGGATGTTAACCAGGTGACCAAGCCTGGCAGGGCTTCAAGCTTCAATCCAACCATTGGATTAAGGGAAAAAATCTGTAGGAACCCCTTAATCCAAGTCTGGAAGGGGAATATGTAAGGGAAAATATTGGGGGATAAAAACGATCATTTCCTGTACATATTCCTATTGAGCTTTGGGAGAGCAGGTGCCCTGATTTTCTTGGTGCAAATTTCTTGGGGCTGGGGAGACTCAAAAAAAATCAGAACAGCCAAGGGCTGTTGGATAATTCTTCAGCATCAAAGAGGGTTGCAAGAGGAGAAGTTCTGCTCAAACGTCTATTGATTCTTCACCATCCTTACATGTTGCAGGTGCTGACCAATGTCTTCAAACATCTCAAGGATGTGATGCAGGGTGGGTGGTGTGGATGTGAATGGAAATTTGGCTCAAAGATTACCCACTGCATCAGGAAACCACAATTCTGGACCATTTTGGGAACAAGTTTAGCACGTGATTTGGTCTCCCAATATTTTGCCATCTGCCAAATGTGGGATAGTTTTATGAGAATTTGGGAGCCACAGGCTGGGGCTCACAAGAACATTTTTTTTTTCAAAAAATCATCACTTTGGTTATCACCAAACTTATCCTCAAAATCTTCATCTGTTTGGCTAGCTTTATTT
>Ga0126342_10010482_pt1 | contig 16582 bp, 12 predicted proteins | sample Cyp1metagenome_FD_92528 | JGI IMG/M metagenome (GOLD analysis project Ga0126342, IMG submission 92528) | Coral microbial communities from Lord Howe Island, Old Settlement Bay, Australia - Cyphastrea 1 metagenome | ecosystem: Host-associated > Invertebrates > Cnidaria > Coral ... | reverse complement strand
TAGCTTAAGCTCAAGCCAAAACAACTCCGTGCTCCCTGAGGAGCGTGCCTCATAGGTGAGGTGGGAACCCCCAACCGGTTTTCCCTGTAGTGAGGGACGTTGAGAGTCACTAGGCTGATTGCAATATATGGATAACACAGAGCCGCACAGCGCTTCTGTTTTGATCCGCTCTGGGCATCGTGCTACATTTTCAGGTTGCATGTTCGGCGTTTCGATTTGTAGCTGTTGCTTCACAAAGTGCGGGCATCCAGCGTCGGCTGAAAATTATCTCTTGGCAGTGCGGATTGTTTCTGAGCTTCGTTCTGGCATAAAGACAGTTACTGTTCAGTTCAATTTCCTGCAACCAGTTGGACCGGGATTGTTTGGTCGGAAGCAGACCTGGCTATCGTCTTAGAAGTCGTCAAAGTGCTCTGCGGCCATGACCTTCGTCCAACTAACTTACGGCCATTGGTTGCGTAGGTTGCTGAAGTTTCAGCACCGCAATCTCTACAGAATCAAATCCTGATCTCATAACTCATAACATCTCATACCATCTCATAACATCTCACAACTATGTTTTGATTAATTAATTAACTTCTTTTTGGGCCAGTCTCCCTAGTTTTGCTGCTGATACCTATGTAATGTATCCTATGTGTAGAACCAACACCCTAAGAATAGGTAGATCATCAAGGATGAAAGGTCCCACTTTGGGGATTTCAAGTGCATAAACCATGGCCAAAACAGATGCATTGTTGGATATAATGCCCCTTGGTTGTGGGGTGATTTTAACCAAGGGGACATTTTACTACTCCTTTCGTATGATCTCCATTCTTTTTGGATTAAAGACCGACTATGATTGAGATTTGGGCCAGCCGGGGGCCTGAAATTGGATGGGTCGAGGTCCTGGTAAGGATTTTTTGACTAACGACAGGTCATGGTTGATTGCATGTTTCAGCAGAAGGAAATGGAATGATTTTTCATGGCAGCGCCAGGCCCATGATGGTTCACACTCAGATGTGCTATATGGGGGTTTCCTAAAATGAAGGTATATACCCCCAGATCATCCATTTTAGATTGGGATTATCCATTATAAACCATCAATTTTGAGGTACCCCCCATTTTAGGAAACCACCATATAAAACCTTCGCTTGGTAGGTACAGTTGTGTGTCTTTGAGTTATTTGCCGCTGGGGCCCATACCAAGTCGAGGATGTCTCCCATCGCAAATGGTTTGGTTCTCATCAGTGGCTTCTGAAGGGCATAGACGATATGCACATAACATAACATACAGTAACATACATTACATTGAGAAAAGATGCAGAGCATATCAGAATCCATCTCCACGTTTGAATGTCAGATCCGGATATTTTCCTGCTTGTTGCATTGTTACTGGCACCCAGCAGGCCCTCATGTGACGGCCACGCCATGTGTTCTCTGGTGCAGTTTGTTCATCACTTTGCGTGCTTCACGCCATGGCAGAGAAGTGGAGCTCGGATGAGGCATGTGTAAATGGCCAAGTGTGGAAACGGTAGTGGGATGGGAATCGGAGTGAAAGATTCACTATATTTGATTATGATTCACTATGGCTGTGGGTCAAAATCTGCTTGGTTACACTTTTTTGGATAACAGCATCTCATATATACATAATTTCGTTGTCCTGTGTTCACAAGAGATTTCGTCAGAATAGAGGTTTTACATCCAAGGTTGGGTGGGCATGGTGCAATATACAACCCAGGGATCCGGAGGCCCACAGGTTTTTGAGGGTTGCTTGAACCAATCTTGTTGAAATATCCAAATAATTCTAATGTGATGTTGTCTGCGAATGACCCCAAAAAATGGTTCATCGGTTTATCATCATTTATCATCATTTATCATCATCTTATCTTATCATAGTCTCTTATCATCATAATCTTATCATCATCTTATCATAATTTTCCCCATGAAGACTGCCGCAGAATTGCCATAATGTCGCTTCCCCGACCTTGTTTTGCTTTCCGTAGGAAACTGGAGATGAAGGCCAGTGAGGACCTCGAGCCGTTTGAAAAAAATCAGCTGAACTTGGATTTGTATGCAGTTTTTACATATACTAGTATGTATAATATATACATATTATATGATATGTAAATATATGTAAATATATGTAAATATTATTATGTAAATATATATATATATTGTACACATAATATCATATAGAAATATGCTATCGGACTATTGGTGAAAGGCTGTATAACATGTCAAAGATGAGCTTCTTGATCGGATTTTCGACAGAATCTGGTTTCAAGGTGTGGTTTCGGCCTTGCTATCTGACAATTAAGGCGTCATGTCCCCATAACCCCAATATATGAGTTTCGAACTCCGCGCAGATAGAACATCAACTGACCCAAGATCGGCATTTTTTCAGGAGGCTCTCTAAGTCTAATTTATCGATCCCGCAGCCGTTTTATGAGTCGATTCCCGTGATGTGTTGAGATCCCATGGAGTTCAGCAATCGTCACCCTGGCTATCTCACATTTGTATACATTTCTGCTTAACAGACACATTGTTTTTCAACCAGTGGACCATCTAGCTATTGCTAGCTTTGACTGTGACAACGTTTTGGATTTCTTAAAAAGTTAAATACTGTAGGCGCTTGAAAGGCAAATAAAGGCAAATATTTATTGGCAACACCGCCAAAACTAAGTCATGTTAGAGTTTGTTTTGCATTAGCTGGATCATCCGGATCGTTGGTTGACCGATAACCAGGGACATTTAACATCATTTAGCGACAATGATGGGATCCAAAAACTGGGAGCTGAAGCATTGGACCCAGCATTCTGAGGTCCAATGAGACTGGGGAAGAGTCGGAGTCGGGTTTGATCGCTTCCAATATTCGCATGTTCAAGAGGCCAGGGAGATTCAGGGGAGGATCATATTTTGATCCTCAAAGATCCTCAAAGTAAGACATCAACCTGTTTCGAGGTGATTTGTGTCATGATTGGTTCTTTTCTGGGTATTTCAATGTATGTCTAAAGTCATGAAAGAGGCATCTCAAGCAATTTGGCTCCCACTTCAGGAACCCTCAGCTGATGAAGGTGCGGCCTGCCATTGATCCATTGGGGGGCTGGGTGATAAAACACCAGCGGATGTTTTTTTTGGTTTTGCCGATAGCGAAGTGAGAGTGTGTGCCATCATGACTCATCAAAATGGGCTGGACATTGTTGGTTCTCCAGGTTCCTGGGTTCCTGCACGGTCAGGTTTTATTCTTGGCAGGATTCCAGCAAGGAAACTGTAGCCGGCTCCCCAGAAGCGGGAAGGATTCGAGCTCCAACTCACCAACCGTTGATGCCAATCAGTCTCGAAACCCATGTGTTCTCACGCAAACAAACCTGGAACCATCAATCCAAAAAGTACGGGATAGAAAGCCTTCCCCTGCACCGGACCGCAGATTTGGCGGCAACCTTTGTGTTCTCCAACTTGAGAGTCCAGTACTGGGGTGAGCAAATGTCCGGCCCTCATTTCAATCGGTGCCTTTAGCCGAGGGGATCAATCGATGGGGGATGTTTCGAAAGTTTCAATCTTCGAAACTTTAGTCTTGATGGATTAGTCTAGTGTTGCATTTATTTTGAGAAACATGTTTATTTTTGTATGGGTTCCATGTCAAGATTAGATTGTGTGGCTCTAGGAGTCTACTCCAAATGGAGAAGGGTCTGAAGCTGTTGTTTCCATGCTGAAACAGGCCAACAGTCAACATTCTTGGTCCAGACCATAATTGGCAAGGCTCATGTTATGTTCACAGTACTGGGCCAGATTGAATGTAGTTGAGTTTATCCATGTTTTCCAAATTCCCATCATGCTTCCATGGTTGACGAACATCCCATTTTTTTCCCCCAAACCCATGAAACACTCCCATTTCATTCAAACACAGTTGCGGCTCAGATGACATTTTTCCCATTGGTTCAATGGCCCATTGAGGTGCCTTACCGGGCCTTACCGTGGATGTACAGTGCCATTCTTGAGGTCATATTAAAGAATGTTCGGAGGAAAGTTCCCTCACATAGACCTCATACACATGTTGGTTACCTCCAAATTCAGTAATATCAACCTAGGATTAGTAAAATTTCCCAGTTTATCAAAAAAAGGAGGGTTCCACAAATATATATATATAATATAGATTTCCCTTGGTAATTTGCACTCCCCAAATGAGTAAATCCATTTCACCAAGGTCGGAGTACCAATCCATCGCGAGCATTTTGATCAGCCGCTTGGACTAACGTGAAAGTCACATGAAATGTCGCCATGTCATGCAATATCCAAGTACCAAAAAATATACCCTCTGGTAATTTAGCATAACTATGGAAAATCACCATTTATAGTGAGTTTTCCCATGAAAAGTGGTGATTTTCCATAGTTATGTTAGTTTACCAGAGGGTATAACAAATCATCTTCCAGATCAGAATTGGGACTCCATGAATTTGGGATCGGTGTAAGCCCGTTGATGGCCCGTTGATGTGGTGCGTCAGTGGTAACCCTTTCCCAAAGGTGATGATGATCGTCAATTTGCCAGAAATGTTTGTGGACGATGGTGATGTTGGTTGAGCCATCAGGGATTATGATTATGACAACCCATAGGGAAACGCATTATACAATCAGTAAAATCTCCTGGATGGTAATTATTGCTTTCATGGCTCAGTGGGCACCATGGTCAGCTCCCTGAGGTGCTGTGGCTGTGATCTTCGGTGGGCCCTTTGGCAGGCTGAGAAAAGGCTTAGGATGGAATTGAGACAACCCCGCATTGATAGTTAGTAACAGGCATAACACATTCTAATATGGCGAAGATATAGGCATACACGCGGGTATCAATTGATTGTTGCTCAACTCAGGATTCATGGGGACTAGCACACAAGCAACTTACCTGGGCAGGTAAGGAGTCAAGAATTGATGGTTGAGCCAATCAAGAAAAACATGGGCTGGTCGCTGGGTTATAGTGGTGATATATGGTGATATATATATATATATGTGGAAAAACCCAGCCAATAGTAGATGGTAACTCATCATCTATCAAACACACCAATACTAGTTCGGCACCACTTAGCAGCTGTGTGTTTTCCCTATTCTTGTGCAGGGACATGGTGGGTTAGGGCAGAATCATGCAATATCATACTCATACCTTAAGTATCCTATTGAATCCTATGATTGATGCCTTTCTCTGGCTTTCTCCGCAGGTTTAGTGATGCCGTAGATCGCCGAGTCTGGGGCCCCAAATGCCGTAGATCACCTCAAAGTCATTGGGGTTGGATTTCTCTGCGCCAAGATAGCGGTGGGGCTCTTTGCGGCTGGCACCTTCTTACCTGGGTGGTCGGGAGCCCAAGGTTTCCTGCGGCTTTTCTGGGCTTTTCTGGGCTTTTCACAGCGGCAAAGGGTCATTGTTCGGTCGGTTTCTTTGTGGATGCAATTGACCTTCTCCAGGATAATGATTTTAAAGAGTGGTTCATATTCTCGATAGAATTTCCCATTTCTTTATAGAATTTCCCATTTCTTTATTTATATAGGGCAATTTTATGATTGGAAATGGACTTTCCAAAGGGGGTTAGTCCCAGTTTCCTGGACAAAGATGGGTTCATCGACACATCGAGTATCATGATGTATCAAGGGCACCAATGGTACCAAGCCCAAGCGCCTGGACCATCAAGGAATGGTTTTTCTTTCTTAATCTGAAGTTTTGATGTGTCTCAACCAGTCACAACCAGTGGTTGGCCCCTGGGGCGACAGTATGGGCATTACACATCGACTGACTTGACCCAACATCCCTATGAATCCAAAATCGAAGGGCAAGGAAAGTAAAGAAATCGGGAGGCACATCCATCACCATGCAGCGGGGACTCATCGCACTTCGACACCACGCCATGTGGATGGAGCATCGACAACTACCTGGTACAAATTTCAGGTGAACAGGTGTTTCTATGTGTTTCTGGATGTTTCTGATTTTGGAACCCTAAAACCAGCACTTTTTGGCCGTTGATTTTTTGGGGACACAGAACTGACCTTCGATGCGGATCCACCAGGGTCACCATCCACGACGTTGCTGAGGACCTTGCAGATTTTTGGTGAGACCGCCAGTGGACTGTGGCTCAGCACGGTAGTACCTTGGGCTGAAGAGCTGACACTGCCGTGGTTAGCAAATGCTTGCTGTATCTTCTATTTTAAAGCTACTAGCTAGCCCATTCCATATATTTGTACATATTTGTTTCATATACATGCAATTATACGTTTTTGTATGTATGCATCTCTCTTTCTATATGATTACACACAATAAGTATCTCTCTCTCTATATATATATATATAAATAACAATTAAATAACAATGTATAGACCCTCCAAGTACGCATAATAGTGGGTATATATACCCCATCATTTTAGTATGTTTAACCTTGTTTAACCATTTTCATAGGTACTTGGGTCTCGCTGTATGTCTAGCCTTTCGAGGCTCAGATCATTGGCTCCTTCGGACTCACCAGCAACGTCGGGCGCCTAAGAAAACATGTGGTCCATGACCCCCCTCCAAAACATGGGTTGTTGGGAAATCCTCCATATTTTTACTGGGAAAAATTATGAAAAATTAAAATATATAAACTGTGAATAGGTACAATTCGAGGAAACAAGTGGAAAAAGCACATCTAGACATGGACATACAAATTAGATCAAATTAAAATTCACCCATTATCTATGTTCCATCCATGTACTGGGAATCAGTTGGCCAAGTATATTATCCATGTAACTCACATTGTCACTTTGTCGCTTTGCAAAGAGACGCCCTGAAAACCTGAATAGGGTACTTTCCAAAAGTCAAACACGGTTGATTCGGAAAGTACTGTACAAACTTTCATCAAAAATCCATAGATGAATATTTGTAGGGCATTATCCATTGCCAAGTCAGATTGCCATTTGGTAGGTTTCATCATGTTCTTTTTGTCCTTTTCCATGTGTTGAATCAGCCAAAAGTCAGAAGTATGGTGGAGTGTTGCAAGAATATTGGTGGCCAGCTGCATAAAGTTCGCAGATCTAGACTCAATCTAGACCAGTGATGAAGGATAGTGGTTTATCAAATTGTTATTGGTGTTTACATGATTCCTAACGGTGCATCAAGAAATTGACTTACATCCCCCAGTTGGTTGCTGCAATCCATCCGCGCCAAGGTGATGTTTACGATGGCCACTGACGTCCGAAACTCAGGGCTTGGTGTCTTAGGAGGTTCGGCATCATAAATTGACCAAGGAAAGGTTTGTTGGGTTTTGCTGGACTTCCATGCTGTTCTCTGTCTTGGGTTCTTTGGATAAACCCACCCAAGAATTGGGGCGTCATATTCTTATGTTGTTGTTTTGGAATGTTTCAATCCACATTCTTGATGCAATTCTTGGTGGCTGGTCTCAAAGCAACCAACCCAGCAACCCACTGGTACGGATTGAATTGATGAGATCCTACACCACATGGGCATGGGTCGTTTTGCCGGCATGAGATGTAGAGATACCCGTATATCATCATATATCTGTTTATATGGGTCCAAACATTGAATACACCCCCGACAGCCCTGCCTTGGTTTCTTGTTCAAATAGAGCCGTTTGAAGGGTCTTGGCGGGTTCCAAATTTTGCAGCGTGTGGCTGTGGCTCAGAATTACTGCCCCTCCAAGTTGGATGACTGAAGAGGAAGAACGACCAGAATCTGTGGTTCTGTTAATTTCGATCCACATACAAGTGTAATTGTCCTACACTTGTAATGTCAACCCTGGATTGAGAAACCTGGTTAGATTTATTTTTGTGGTCCCTTGATATATGACAAATGATAAAATGCGAGAAATGGCCTCTAGAATCCCATAATGTGGTAAACATGGTAAACCCAATGCCAGAAACATTCCCCAGAATCAGCATTTTGGGTATGTTTCAACCCATCCCCAAATGGGTATGCGATGAGGTGACCAATAGCGCGGACCGGGAATTGATGGCGGGTGCTTTCTTCGCCTTCAATTGCCTCATGCCGCTTCGGTGAGAATGGCCGACATGGGCAATTGGAAATACTGGCCGACCTGACCATAAAAATGGTGATTGTAAGATGGTGTACGGACGCATTTTCTGATTGATTTGATTGGGCATTACTATTGTCTCTCGTTTTGAAAGCCGACCATCTCTCAGTTGAGTGAGAAGGGACGAATTTGCACTTCTCTACCCTTTGGACCCGACTGGGGTACTGTGCCATGTAGAATTCGAATTGTCATCGTTTTGGCCCCCCCCCTCTGTAGCAGGCTGGGGTATCATCAATGGGTCGATGTTTTGGGGCAGTGTGTATCAAGTGTGTGGGCAAAGAAGCAGCAAGGAATGGGCTCAGAGCAGCAATTTACCATTACTTTGAATTTTCATGATGTGAACCAACTACCCGTAACTACCTATCTCCTGGTGCTGGTCCAACTTGATCGGGATGATGGGTGTCTACTTTCGGGGGTCAACATGCTGCTAGCCCGGTGAAGACCTCGCAATGGTGTTGATCTCCGTGGAGATGGTCCTATAGGTACCCATCTCCACTATGTGACATTTAAGGACCAATCTTGGTGGGTCCAACCATGTCCAAACAGTGCATCCCAATTTTCATCGCCAGGAATGTGGTATGCATTTCGATCCCCGTCCGGGCGGCTCAGTCCGTTGTTCCCCGTTGGCCTGGCCGCAGCGTATCCGCATAGCGCTGCATGAGGTGTTGTTGATCATGGTGTTCAAAGTCATTGAGAACAATCCGGACCTCATCATCTGCGTCCAAACCTGTGGGAGCCTGAACAGATCCGAAACGAAATGGGTAGTGCAATGCTTTGATGTGGAGTTTTGTTGGCATGATGTGTTCCAAATGATACAGTAGGGGGCTGAAAACTCACAATTTCAATGCCACCTACTATCTTTCAGTATGAGTCCAGGTATTCCAGGTGTTGGGTGCCCAAAGCCTACTGCAAAGCTTTCCCATAGATTTGGGCCCATGTGGCCACGCACCGCTGAGTGGGCTCTGTGGTGTTCTTTCTCATTCTCTGTACTGTGAAGGCCAGAGAACTCATATGAAACCAAACAAACATGGCATATTCCAGCAATAAAATCATCTTCCGGAGTCCTTTTGTCAGGGTTGTATGTGAGTCTTCAGGATGGGTGAGATGCGGAAGGTCTGTGACTCTTTGTCAGAAGTCTGCCTACATATCTCTTCGATAAGCCCACCCCAGAAGGATTGACTCAGGTAAAGGCAACCTTGGGGATAGGTCAATATATGGATGAACATCTATGAGCACCCGGTTTTTCTTGCTGCGAAAACAGGGTACTGTTTCATTTTGACCCAAAGCCATCGGTTTCAATCCCACTATGATCTTTTGATCAAATCAGAATCGTAATTTTCAATTTTCCCGACGTCTGGCTGAATTCCGCATCGCTTCCCGACGGGGATCCCCAAAAGGGTGACCATCGTCCCATGGAGGCGGAGAAGGAAAAGGAGGACCACCATGACAACGAGATGTGTGGCGTCCCGGGTTTGATGAACCATCGAACCACGGTGGCATATGGTGGTAAGGTAGTCAGTCCCCGTATGCTTGAACTCACTAGAGAAAACAGAGCAAAGGACATATCAAAAAAACGAGGACTTGGAGAGAGTTGAATGAGTTGAGCCCTCCCATCAATATGCTGCGAGCCAAGCGGCTTGAAAGACAACACCTCACCCATAGCAACAGGCCCTTACAAACTGGGAACCAAATGTCTCATTCCCTCCCTTTGAGAGGACTTGCCAACTAGGATAGCATGAGTAGCGCGACTGATCATGCAATATCGGAAGCACGCGGATGCAACCAAGAAGATTCAGTTGTTTTTTTTTCAATGAAACACAGGGAAACGATGGGGGGAACTCGTCAACAACTTTAAGATCGCTGATGAATATGGCACATTATGGCACAACCCATGATGAATTGGTGCTGCCATATCCTAACAGCACCAATTCCGTTCACCAATTTCTCTGACTTTCACCAGGGTACCGTGCCATTTCCGTAGCGAGGTGGTTCGCCGAGAACGGCAGCGAGAACGGAGACGTTTCGGAAAGCTTGGAGCCTCGGAGTCCGCGAGAAGTTGTGGTTAAGCGCCGCAGATCTGCAAGGTGGTGCCCCGGTTTGTTGGCCAGCTTGGTTGAATATGGTTATTCTCATAACTGGGTTAACATGGGTTAACTATATTTGCTCTAAGACGGTTTCTGATCATTTATTCTATATATTTCTATATAATATAGTCATAGAATGTTAGAGACATGGGTTAATACGCCAACTTAGAACTAATTAGGAGGCACCAGATCGTTATCACATGATAGAATGCACAACCCTTGGTTGCTGGTTCTAACTGGTGAAGTTTCTTGAAGCAACTTTTTGGACCCCACAGTCCGGAAATGCCCATTTCTTCTGAGTGAACCCCCTGATTCCAGGTGACATCTTGATCTAGATTTAAAGGTTGGGTTCACAGAGCTGGTTTTCATGCAACATGACAGGGACCTGCATGCTCTTGGTGCATCCTCCAAAGACAAGTGATGATTAACCAAGCGGTATACGGTATACGGATGTATACGCTATATATACACCCCAAATTCATGTTTTTTTTTACCATCAAGTTCCCATATTTTCCGAATATTTTCCCCACACTCAAATGCCAAATGGCAATTTTCACATCATTTGTGCGTTTTCCCATGGTTCGATGAGGTGAACCTCCGGCGAGGCAAGACTTCCGGTCCCTTGGATCAAACCATGAAATCTTGGAAACATGTGGGAAAAATGCATCGTCAAATATCGTCAACATGTGAGGGTCAAGCTTCCAAACATCAGAAAAGGTGGAGGTATTTAATCATTAAAGAGGTATTTATATAAGATTAAGATATTTTAAACATTATTTAAGATATTTTAAACATTAATTAAGATATTTTTAACATTATTTAAGATATTTTAAACATTATTTAAGATATTTTTAACATTATTTAAGATATTTTTAACATTATTTAACATTACCTAACTTCAATCATTAAAAAAACTCTTGGAATGACTGGGAATGGGTCAAAATTTATTGGGTCAGCCCGCAGCGCAACTTGATCAGCTCTTTAGATGGTCGAACCGATTAAGCTTCAACTTGAACCCCCAGAATGGGTAGTGGCTGGTAGTTTAACATAGCTGTTGAAAATGGCCATAGAAATAGTGTATTTTCCCATGAACAATGGTGATTTTCCATAGTTATGTGACAGTTTACCAGAGGGTAGTGGCTGGTAGTTTACATCCAAGAAATCTGCATGAGTGGCACCACGTTTGGGATGTGAGCGCCAGCTTACCAGAGTTTGGACTACCCACGTCTCCGTGTGTATTAGCGACATTTTGACACGTTCTTTGTTGCTCATTAGACACTCATCAGAATAGTGAAGTCTTAATATTATATTTCGTCTAATCCACTGTTTGTCAAATGATGTTAAATGCACTTTTTTAGCTGGTGATTTCCATGTTTTTTGCCAGTCAAATCACATTTTTTGTTAGTCACCCCCCAACGGACGTCACCGATTATGGTGGCCAAATAGCACCTGCCACCCTTTTCTCGTTCGCCTGTCCGCCAGGAGGCAAATCTTGGCCCGCCATACAAATGGTAACATAGACTAGCCGGCCGTTTTCTTTTAGAGCGTCTAAGGGCTAGTATTTCTTGATAAGGGCAAATCGGATGCTTCAACGGCCCTTGATGGTCTAATATTCCCTAAATGGGGCATCTAAATAGGTGAAAAGCTTGCTTCGTTCAACCATCAATTCCCAAGTGGGTATATTAAAAAATGTGGTGCCCCATAATCATGAATGGTTGATCATCTTATCTTTCCCATTGGTGATAATTTCCCACGATATTCCCATAAATTTCTTGATTATCATTGAATATCATAGAATTTCTAATGATACAAAAAAATGGTGATTTAGATTTATATATAGATATTCATGATACTAAAATGGTGATTTAAAGCCATTTATAGCATTTCCCATGATATTCCCCGGATAAATCACCATTACTCAATGGTTCTGTGGCCCAGGCATGGGATCACCGGACTCCTGAGAGGCTCAGTTGGGTGGGCCAGGTTGGTTATTTTTTGCCATGAAAAGTGGGAAAGTTTACATGGATTTGCAAAAAACATATATCTACATAATATGGATAAACAATGATAAACATGGTTTAAACCATATATATATATATATATATATATTCTACATATATGGATTTACCATGATTTCCCTGGGTGATGGTCGACCTCACCATAGCCATTGATGGTGTACATATGATTGGGGACCAGCCTCGGGGTACTCCCTGTAGATTTTCCGTAAAGCAATTGAAATGGACCCAAAACTACTTGAATTGGTCTCAGTTCAACATGCTTCTACCCATACCACACATATTTTATGTTGTACCTGCACCATGATGTGAATTGTAATACCAATATGCATGCAAGCAACACAATCAGCAGATCATATTCAGTGTTTTCGGGCGATATCCCCATCTTCAATCCGGTGCTCTCTGGCAGACGTGGTGATGGAAAATCACGCAAGACTGTAGATGAATTGACCAGATTTCATATGATTTCATAAGGAATCCCCATTTTGAATTTGAACATTAGGATTCGTCATGATTCCTCATTGCCGGGTGGGCTAAATCCAAAGCTAAATCCAAGCCATTGTGCAAGTCCGCTGTCAATGTGAGAGGCCTGGTACAGCCATTCTTTTTGGCTGCCTGGCATGGAGAGGGGTTGGCCGGTGATGTAGATAAGTTAGATAAGTTAGATAAGTTAGATAAGTTAGATAAGTTAGATAAGTTAGATAAGTTAGATAAATTAGATAAGTTAGATAAGTTGTATTGATGGGAACGAAGTGGTGGTTTCAAACATTGTCCAAGCCTATCATGGGAAGATTATCCCAACTGACTAATACTTTTCGCAGCGTTTGAAAAAAGCTCTCTCCTAGTCGTACCAAGATACCCTGCCATATCATATCCACAGAGATTTATAATGGGTACCGGTTAGTTTGAGACCGAGACCATTGAGACCCACATTTCTTTTCGCACATTTTGTCAAAAAAATAGTAGATATATGTAGATATATTTCTATACCTTTTTCAAGCAGATCATGAATTCTACAACAAATACCTATATCTCGATAGGGGGTTCCTAAAAATAGTGGCCCCCTTTCAACATTGCCAATAGCTTGGATGATTTGGGGGTTCCCAACATGGGGAAACCAGGCTTTTGGGCATCGACGCTTGCGACGGCTCTGCCGGGGAGCCAGCATCAGACCATACAAACCGATGAAGCAAGAAATTGGACCTTTTGGACCCTGGATCTTGTTTTATCAAATCTTTATACAATATACATCTTCATATACACAATTAGTTCATATTTATTTGTAAACCCAATCTTTCACTGTTTGTCCCGCATTTTTCATTGGACCTGAGGACAAGTTGGGATTGTGGGTCTGGCGAGGGCTTTGGGTGAGATCAGTCAATCAGCTTTCAAGGCCTCTGCGCTTTCTTGCTGGCCTTTGGTGGAAATTTGGTGTACCTTAGCCGCAGCTGATGCTGTGTTTACATGTGTTTACCACTTGGATGCGCATACCAGTTGGTAAGTGCTTAACAACTTTACTTTGAAGGTTCCCCAGCGTCTCCTTTTCATAAGTTGGTTGAACTGTTGACAGGTTTTGGCCAGGATTATCCCATAATTATCCACCATTTTTCATTGTTTTTTGATTTTGGGCAGTTGCTTCATTTGTATCTTCCAGCTCCAGCTGAGGTCCGACATCGGCGGACAATTCTTCAATCAATCCCTGGGCCTCTTCGAACATCCGGATCCTGCGAAAGTTGTCCCGCGCTTGCAGTGAGATCAGTGAGCTGGTGGCTGTAGCACTGGTTGCGGGTCATGATTTTTCCAGGTTCCAAAACCTGAGGTGATGGTGAGCGTCTATTCCATGCTTCCAGGCCAGGGGCTCCGCCAGACGATTTGATTTCACAGCTCTGGCGCCATTTTGGATGGAATGAAACCAAGATGTACGAGGTGAAGGGACCCATGGGGTATCTATTCGACCATGGACGGTTTAGATGGGTTTCCCACTGCGATCAGGACAGATCATGGCGATCCCAGGCAATTTGATCACTGGGTGGCTTGGTGCCAACTGATCCCCACCTTTTTGGAAGTGGTTTGTCGATAATCTGATCCCTTGATAAGCCCAATATGGACTACCTCCCTATAAAAACCCGGGTGTGGTACCAGATCCATTCATTTTGTGGCACATGCCATCCAGAGAAGGAAGACTCATCCAGGCTCCAACATGGGTACTGTTGTTTTATTTACTCCCCCAAAAGCCAAGACGTGGTGGTGTGCATTTTGGACAACCATGGGGAGCCCTCTCCTTTGTTTCTGCCGGAGACAACTTGGCTTGCTAAGCAATACTCCACAATATGGTTTCAATATGGTTTCCATTCTTTTCCCACTGTTCTGATTTGTAGATGCATAAATTCATGTTAGTTCTCTTTCACGGGGATTCTTTTTGATCATCAACGGATTTCTACCTGAGGTATGTTGCCAAACAGCACGGCGCCTGGATGGCCTGGATGTGGATGTAGAAGCTATAAAATGCTATAAACAGAAAGCCTGGGGTATAGCTTGTGTGTAGGAAAGGTCAGTGAAGGTAGCCAAGTGGTCAGTCACTCTTGTTTTTTGCCCTCGGACCTGTCCCACCAGAGGATATCCACCATACCCAAATGCGCATGCATTTGTAGATGAGTTATGATGAATCAGTGGAATACAATAGGCAACAGATATCAACAGATATCAACAGATATCAACAGATATCAACAGATATCAACAGATATCAACAGATACAGCATATATTCAAAACCTGTTGATGTATTTTATCGCCGTAGTTTTTGGGCATGACACACCAGGGCTGGGCCCTTGAAGCTCTTGCGGACGTGTGGAGCCCCAAAGAAAAGATGGCCCAGAAAAAAATCTCACTGGACACCAAACATGATGGAGATAAAGAGCTCAATATCTTGGTGAATTATTTTTGGGTTCTCTGAAATTGGTGAATGAATTTTGAAATTGGTGAAACACTTCGCCAAACTTGAAAGGTTTGGTGAATTATTTTTTGTTCAACCAGAATATCGCTGTCAAGTGGCAAAGCCACTAATAAAGATTTCGAGGGTAAAAAAAACAGATTGTAGAATTTTATGACAGTTCATTGCAAGTAGTACAGTAAAAGCTCCAGAGTTTGGCAGATATCATGTACCCCTGACCCACAGCCGACGAGAATTCACGCATGTTTCGCACGGTCGAAGGCTGATCCCCTTTGCAGCACTGCTGATTGCAGCCCGGACAGCCCAGTGACCAAACATGGTGAAGTTCCCCAGCAAGAATATGCAGAGTGTAAAAATCGTGGGTAAATATGTGGATATTACCACTAGTCACTATTTTTCACTATATGGGTATGTTTTTTTTTCGTTGTGGGTCAAAAATAAGGGTAAGCCATCAAAAAAGGTATATTCACCAACACTTGGATACTGGAGAATCCAACTGGTAAATGGGTTTTTGATTTCTGACGAAGCCCAGAGAGGGTGGTGGACGGTACTGGATGTGTTTTGTACACTGCATCGAGTTCCCATTTGTGTGTGAAATCTCGTTGGATTTGAGACAGGGCGAGAAACACAGAGCGATGGTCGGCGGTGTATTTTTATTTTTACAATTTTTTGTTGGCCTTGCCATGATCTGACCTAAAACAGGGTAGGTTATTCTTAGATTTCAAAGGGTCGACCCACAAACAGGAACCATACTGTGGTTCGTGGGGTCGAAACAACCGTGGGGATCTTCGAAGGTCAAATCCGTATGTGATGCCTCAACATGGTGACTGCTGATAAGTCACCATATCTGGTGGCCAAACCCCTCCCCCAGTTTTTCATGACTATGTCCGGATGTTGTCATCATTGAGCCACTATATGTTGATGGCAAAACCTTAATTTGTTGATTGTCAAACCACCATCTCTTGCTGGCAACTCCCAGAGGTTTTTTTGATGATCAAGGCAGCCCATACGGTGGTTTCACCATGTGAAATCTTGTCGAAATCCTGTGAAATCCAAAAATCTCCTGTTCTCATCTTTTCTCATCTGGTTGGTGGTTTGGAACATGGCTTTTATTTTCCATAATATATGGGATAATTCTTCCCATTAATGTTAAAACCACCAACCAGTCATCTTTCTCCTACCTCGCCAAGCTTAGAGGCGGGCGCTTTGATGGCAGTGGTCAAGCAGATGTGGTACATTGCCGCTTGGCGATTTTTAGCGCCAGGTTGCGAGTGTTGAAGACTCCTCGGGCACCCTAAAGCAACTGGAAGACAAGCAGGAATAGGCGTCACCCAGCAGACGAGTTTTATGGTATTGTATGGTGTTTTTTTTTGGGATTTGAATGGAAAAACTAGACGACGGATGGCCCGAGAGCGTAGAGGAGCAGAGTCTTCTGTTGTTAGTATGGAGACACTATATTACAAGATAATATGATAAAGATGTATTATAGGCAGACGAGAAGAGT